>Ga0114966_10000081_pt1 | contig 83441 bp, 61 predicted proteins | sample M_130207_XF_Meta_FD_87029 | JGI IMG/M metagenome (GOLD analysis project Ga0114966, IMG submission 87029) | Freshwater microbial communities from Lake Montjoie, Canada to study carbon cycling - M_130207_XF_MetaG | ecosystem: Environmental > Aquatic > Freshwater > Lake | place: Lake Montjoie...
GCCAAACTCAAATTATTTAGAGCTAATTTAAGAGGGGTAAAAGATGTGAAATTTTTCCTTTTTAGACTTGAAAAGTTGTTCGCCTAAATAGAGTTGCTCCCTATAAAATACGTGTGACCCTATTAACAGCAATTAAATAAAAATGCCAGAGTGTCACTTCATTCTGACATTTTTTGTTTGATTTTATCTTAAGACTGAAAAATTGTCAATAAATTATAAAAGAGAAGCCTTTGGCACAATTACTGACTAAGGAGCGAAGAAATTTACAACTATTAAAAAACAATCTAAATTCATAAAAAAATGGCAAAAGAAAACACAAAAGCGAGTATCAAGCCTGTTGCTGGAAGTCAAAACAGGGTAGTAGTAGAAGCGTCTGCTGCTGAAGAAAAAACAAAAGGTGGAATTATTATTCCGGATACAGCAAAAGAAAAACCTCAAAGAGGTAAAGTAATTGCGGTAAGTGATATTGATGAGAAAGGCAACAAGCCTTCTGTTAAAATAGGCGACACAGTATTGTATGGTAAATATGCAGGAACAGAAGTACAATTAGAAGGTAAAGATTATTTAATAATGCGTGAGGCGGACATTTTCGCAATTGTATAAGTAAATTGTACAAAGAACATTTACGAAAATAAGAAATTAACATAATTTATTTAAACTAAATTTAAATTAATACTAACCAGTTACCAATGTACCACTTAATTTATTAGCGGTAAACGGTGACTAAACAAACTAAAAATGGCAAAAGATATTATTTTTAACATTGATGCACGTGATCGTTTAAAAAAAGGAGTTGACTCTTTAGCAAACGCAGTGAAAGTAACATTAGGACCAAAAGGGCGTAATGTAATTATTGATAAGAAATTTGGTGCGCCAATTATCACTAAAGATGGTGTAACGGTAGCTAAAGAAATTGAATTAAAGGATCCTGTTGAAAACATGGGAGCACAAATGTTAAAAGAGGTAGCTTCAAAAACTGCAGATGCTGCCGGCGACGGAACAACTACAGCAACAGTTCTTGCGCAAGCTATTGTAACAGCAGGTTTAAAAAACGTAGCTGCCGGAGCAAATCCAATGGATTTAAAACGTGGAATTGACAAAGCGGTATTAGCAGTAGTAGAAAACCTAAACAAACAATCACAAAAAGTTGGTGATGATAATAAAAAAATTGAGCAAGTTGCTACAATTTCTGCAAACAATGACAATACCATTGGAAAACTAATTGCAGAGGCGATGAAGAAAGTAAAAAAAGAAGGTGTTATTACTGTAGAAGAGGCAAAAGGTACAGAAACTACTGTTGAAGTAGTGGAGGGTATGCAATTTGATCGTGGTTATATTTCACCTTATTTTGTTACTGACGCGGACAAAATGCAAACAGTATTAGAAACGCCACTTATACTAATTACGGATAAAAAGATTTCCAGCATGAAAGAATTACTTCCTGTGCTTGAAAAAGGAGTACAAACAGGAAAGCCAATTTTAATTATTGCTGAAGATGTTGATAGCGAAGCCTTAGCTACTTTAGTAGTAAATAAAATACGTGGTTCATTAAAAATTGCAGCTATCAAAGCTCCAGGATTTGGAGATAGAAGAAAAGCGATGTTAGAGGATCTTGCAATTTTAACAGGAGGAACATTAATTTCAGAAGAAAGAGGTTATAAATTAGAAAATGCTGAATTATCGATGCTTGGAACAGCAGAAAAAATAACCATCGATAAGGACAACACAACTATTGTTGGTGGAAAAGGTAAGAAAGCAGATATTTTATCTCGTGTAAATCAAATTAAAGCACAAATTGAGACCACAACATCAGATTACGATAAAGAAAAATTGCAAGAACGCTTAGCAAAATTAGCGGGTGGTGTTGCAGTATTGTATATTGGTGCTGCTACAGAAGTGGAGATGAAAGAAAAGAAAGACCGTGTGGACGATGCATTATCTGCAACACGTGCTGCTGTTGAAGAAGGAATTGTACCGGGCGGTGGAGTTGCATTTATACGTGCTATAGATGCCTTGGAAAAATTAAAAGGTTCTAACGATGATGAAACTACAGGGATAGCCATCATTAAACGTGCTATTGAAGAGCCATTGCGTCAAATAGTTGCAAATGCAGGACTAGAAGGTGCTGTTATAGTGCAAAAGGTGCGTGAAGGTAAAAATGATTTTGGCTATAATGCTCGCACAGACAAATATGAAAATTTGTATGCTGCAGGTGTAATTGATCCAACTAAAGTTACACGTATCGCATTAGAAAATGCAGCATCTATAGCTTCAATGCTATTAACTACGGAATGTGTATTGGCAGATCAGAAGGAAGAAAATCCGGCAATGCCAATGGGTAATCCAGGAATGGGTGGTATGGGTGGAATGATGTAATATTTTAAATTACTAAAATTAAAAACCCCCTCTTGAGCAATCAAGAGGGGGTTTTTAATTTTATATTAAGCACAAGAAATAATTGAAATATATTATGGCAGTTGATAGGTGAAGTTTTCAAAATAAATCCGCAAATTAAATGATTCAAAAACTGTGTGTTTTTCTTTTGTCTTGATACCCTTCGGCAAAAGCTCAGGACAGGCTCCAGAAACAAAAAATTAAGAACAAACTATTCCTCCCCACCTGCAACCCTGCATCGCGTTTGTACCTTCCTGACGGGCGTTTTCATAAGCATATTTTTTTGCAAAAAAATGAAAACCTCTGTTTTTATTAATATAGCTGTTTTGTCGAAATTATTTTGAAAGCTTTACTAATGGATACTTCAAATTTCCTCTTTATCTATTTCTAGTATATTTAAAATCTTTACCAAGAAAGCGGGCGGAATCCCCTAGTTGTTCTTCGATGCGCAGCAATTGGTTATATTTAGCGATACGATCGGAGCGGGAGGCGGAACCGGTTTTGATCTGACCACAATTTAGAGCAACGGCAAGATCAGCAATAGTTGTATCCTCTGTTTCACCAGAACGATGACTCATTACCGATGTATAAGAATTGTTATGAGCTAATTGGACAGCATTAATTGTTTCGGAAAGCGTACCAATTTGATTCACTTTTACCAAAATAGAATTTGCGACATTTTTATCAATACCCTGCTGCAAGCGATTTACATTAGTAACAAATAAATCGTCACCTACTAATTGAATTTTTTTTCCAATTTTATCACTTATTAATTTCCATCCTTCCCAATCATCCTCGGCTAAACCATCTTCAATAGAAATAATAGGATATTTATTTGTCCAGTTAGCCCAATAATCAACCATTTGAGAAGGACTTAGTTTATCACCATTTGATTTTTTAAAATGGTACATTTTTTCTTTCTCGATAAAAAACTCAGAAGCTGCAGGGTCTAGAGCAATAAAGATATCTTCGCCAGGCTTGTAACCAGCTTTTTCAATGGCCGTTAGCACCAATTCAATAGCCTCTTCATTTGATTTCAAATTTGGTGCAAAGCCTCCTTCATCACCAACATTAGTAGAATAACCTTTATCCTTTAATACTTTTTTGAGGTGATGAAAAACCTCGGCACCCATTCTTAAAGCATCAGAAAAATTAGTTGCACCCACAGGCATTATCATGAACTCCTGAAAGTCGATGCTATTATCGGCATGAGAACCACCGTTAATAATGTTCATCATAGGGATGGGTAATAAATTTGCATTAACTCCACCAACGTAACGATATAAAGGCTGGCTAGCTGTTTCAGCGGCAGCCTTAGCACAAGCTAAAGAAACACCTAGTATGGCATTAGCACCCAAATTCCCTTTATTATCAGTACCGTCAAGGGCAATCATTTTTTTGTCGATTGTATTTTGATCAAAAATGTAAACACCATTTAATTCTTCCCTGATAACAGTATTTACATTACTTACTGCTTTTAAAACTCCTTTACCCATATAATAACCATCGTCATTATCGCGCAACTCCATTGCTTCATGAATACCAGTGGATGCGCCTGAGGGCACAGCAGCGCGGCCCAAAATACCTGCATCTGTAATTACATCCACTTCAACAGTTGGATTACCACGAGAATCTAATATTTCACGTGCCTGAATGTTTGCTATAAATCCCATAATGTAGTTATTTTAAAATATATTTTGCGAAAATCAAAATTAGAAATTAAAACGGAAAAAATTGAATTTAGTTAGCAATTACTTTAAAAATTTATTTGAAAAGGAAAAAGACTTTATTATCCAATTAAAATAATTTATTGAATCATTATTTTTTTAAGATAATCATTCATAAACAGCCCTTCAGGATCAAGTTGCATTCGTATATGCTGAAATTTATCCCACATGGGATAAAGCAAAGCAAAATCTTTGGCTGACCTGGTATGAATCTTCCCCCAGTGAGGCCTGCCATCATATTTTTTGAAAATATTTTCTATTGCTTCAAAATATTTCTTATACTCCATCCCCTTGTACATGTGAACAGCAATATAAACAGACTCTCTTTGAAAAGCAGGGCTTAAATAAATATCATCGGCTTTAACAAAACGGACTTCAATAGGAAAATGGACATTGAAATCAGCAGCATTGATGCATTCTCTGATTTCATTCAAAATAGCAACCACATTATTTGCCGGAAAATTATATTCCATCTCTTGAAATTTTACAAATCGAGGGGTGGCGTATATTTTCGCACTAAAATTAATGTCGACACCGGTAGAAATTGCTGCTGCAGAAATCTTGCTTACAGCCTTAGATAGAAAAGGAAATACCCTACATAATTCGCTCAATAATTTAAACACGACATTTTCAAGAATTATATCATTAAAATACTTAAAAAAAGAACGTTTCATTATTTTTTCATCCGTAATGTTCATTGTCTTTGTTTGCACTATGTTAGTATTGGGGAACCAATAAAATTCGAAATTGCGGTTTTCTGTCTTGTAATTTTCAATATTATTCAAACATTCATCCAGCGTAGTTTTTCCCTTTACATACTTTAATTTGTATGCAGGCAGCAATTGAAGTTTAATTTCGGTAATAATTCCTAAAGTGCCGAGCGATAATTGTGCAGCTTTAAAAATATCTGAATTTACACTTTCAGAACACACAATAACATCTGCATTGGCCGTTAGTAATGTTATTTCTTTAATTTGGGTAGAAACACTTCCCAACTTAATGCCTGTGCCATGGGTTCCAGTACTAATAGCACCAGCTAAAGATTGAACATCAATATCACCAAGATTTTCCTGTGCTAAATTAAGCTCCAACAATTTTTTTCCCAACCACTGAAGTTTTGTACCTGCAAAAACGGTGGCGACATTATCTGCTGTTATTTCTGATGTTATACCCTTTAAAAGATCTAAAGAAACAAGAGTACCATTTGTGGCGACGAGTTCGGTAAAAGAATGGCCCGAACCAACAACTCTAATGGATGATTTCTGAACCATACAATTTCGAATGATACTTATAATTTCCTCTTGAGACTCTGGCATCAGGATCTCGCGAGGATAACATTTTACAGAGCCGGACCAATTGATCCAATTATTAGTTTTAGAATTTAACTTCATTACGATGATTAAATAAAAATCAAACCTTGTATAAATAAAATTAATATCAGCAGAAAATTATTAATAAATTTAATAATAAATTAAAAACAATTAATTAAAAACAAGCAATTAATTAAGAATACAAGGTATAATAAATTTATATGTCAAATCTAAAAAGAACAGAATTTAATCATTTTTTTTGTTAAAAAAAACAAAAAGTTAATTAATTAAATATCAAAAAAAATACAAAAAAACTAATTGAAAAACAAATTACAATTAACCATAATCTATTAATTAATACAAATTTAAAAACTAAGTAATCTTTAAAAAACAGTTGTCAAAATAAGATATATATATTTCTGAATCAAAAAAATAAGAGCGAAAATTATTTGTACTTTTGTTTGGTATAAAAATTTTATCAAGGAAATTAAAAAATAAATTTTTGCTCTTTTTAAAAAACATCTTTAAATATCATCAATTCTAAACTTTATGTCATCGTCTGTTAAATATATTTTTGTTACCGGAGGAGTAACGTCATCCTTAGGCAAAGGAATCCTAGCAGCTTCCTTAGCTAAACTTTTACAAGCAAGAAACTATACTGTTACTATTCAAAAACTCGACCCATATATAAATGTGGACCCAGGAACACTAAACCCATATGAGCATGGTGAATGTTTTGTAACCGATGATGGCGCAGAAAGTGATTTAGATCTTGGGCATTATGAAAGATTTCTTAATATACCTACCTCGCAGGCGAATAATGTTACTACCGGCCGAATATATCAATCGGTAATTGAAAAGGAAAGGCGAGGGGATTACTTAGGGAAAACGGTACAAATAATTCCACATATTACTGACGAAATAAAAACAAGAATTAAACTTCTCGGGAAAACAGGAAATTATAAATTCGTAATAACTGAAATAGGCGGTACAGTAGGTGATATAGAGTCCTTACCATACATAGAAGCAGTGCGACAATTAAAATGGGAATTGGGTAGTGATGCAATGGTAATTCATCTTACACTAGTTCCATATTTATCAACAACAGGCGAACTTAAAACAAAACCTACGCAACACTCTGTAAAACTATTATTAGAATATGGTGTTCAGCCAGAAATATTAGTATGTAGGACAGAACATCCGCTTAACCGGGATATAAAAAACAAAATTGCATTATTCTGTAATGTGGCGCCTAATGCCGTAATAGAGGCCCGCGATGCGAGTACAATTTACGAAGTTCCATTACTCATGGAAGAAGAGCAATTAGATATAGTAGTTTTAAACCAATTGAATATGCCAGTATCACAAAATCTAGATTTAGTGAAATGGAAAGATTTTTTATATAAATTCAAAAATCCAAAACAGGAAGTTAGAATAGGCTTAGTAGGCAAATATGTGGAGCTCAAAGAAGCCTATAAATCAATATCAGAATCCTTCATTCATGCAGGAGCAGCAAATGATTGTAAGGTAACTATAGAATGGATTCACTCCGAAAGTATTAGTGATGACAATGTGAATGAAAAATTTAAAAACTTATTAGGAATATTGGTCGCACCAGGTTTTGGACAAAGAGGAATAGAGGGGAAAATAAGTGCAATTAAATATGCCCGCGAAAACAAAATTCCATTCTTGGGAGTATGCTTAGGAATGCAGTGCGCTGTAATTGAATTTGCTCGTAATGTTTTAGGATTAAAAGATGCCAACTCTACCGAAATGGATTTAACAACTACAAATCCTGTAATAGATTTATTAGAAACACAAAAAAAGATAATAAATAAGGGCGGTACAATGCGACTAGGCTCCTATCCATGTAATTTGTTAGAAGGCACAAAAGCAATGGGGATATACAAACAGCAGAAAATTAATGAAAGGCACCGCCATCGGTATGAATTTAATAATAACTATCTCGCTGATTTCGAAAAAGCTGGAATGACAGCATCTGGAATTAACCCAGATGGTGGCTTAGTAGAAATTGTAGAATTACAAAACCACCCTTGGTTTGTAGGCGTTCAATTTCATCCCGAATATAAGAGCACAGTAGCTATGCCACATCCATTATTTGAAAGTTTTGTTAAAGCTGCTATTGAAAAGGGGGAAACGGTGCATTAGTTATTTTTTTATTTCAATTTTAGATATTTGTGAAACTCAGGAACAATCTTCAATAAATATAACAAACCGCCATAAACAGTAATTATAACTACAGTTTTAATAAACATAGTAAATACTGCATTATTAAAAGAAGGCAGAAAATAAGTAATCAAAAGCGACATAGCTATTACAAAAAATATTTTCAAACTTGATATATCATAAGGTTGCATTTTAAAAATTTTCAGGATTATAAGATACTTCAATAAATTATAAACTACCGTTGATAAAGCTGTAGCAAATGCTGCACCAGCAATACCATAAAAAGGAATTAAAATAATATTTAATATTAAGGCGAAAACCATAATAAAAAACAGCAAATAAGTTCCATAAATATATTTTTCTGAAGTAAAAAGTATAGAGGTATTTACACCAGTAGCAACATTCAAAAAACCACCAACACAAGCAAAAATAGCAACCGCAGAGCCGCATTGATAGGACAAAGGCAAAAGACTCAATAAATCATTAATATTAGAAAGGATACACACCAATAAAAACCCTCCAATTAAGAGCAAATATTTAACCGATTGGTAATATATTTTTTGTATCCCCAATAAATCATTGTTTGCCCAACCCTGAGAAACTTTAGGATGTGTTATCCGCTCAAGAGATAAAAGGGGTATTTCAATTATCAAAGCAATAAACGCAGAAACAGTAAAAATGCCTACATAATCTAAAGACATATATTTTCCGATGAGGATGGTATCCAAATGTTTTAAACTTATGGATGAAAAACTTGAAATAGTTAACAGAACACTAAATTTAAGCATCCTATTTAAGCCTACCGATTTTAGATAGCTAAAATCAATTTTAAAGGAAGGTTTATCAACAGAATAAAGATATACGATGATTAAAATAGATTGAAGCAAATAAATAAAAACAAATAAATTCATGAATTGAATTAAAGAAATCCAATTAAAATAATAAATAACAATTAATAAAATAAAAAGTATTCTAATAAAAATATTTTCTAAAAAAGCATTCATTGTAGTTTTAAAAAGAGATGCGCAATAGGCATTTAATAACATGTTAACACCTATAATTATAGCAAAAGGGAAGAGCAAATCAAAAAAAGAAGTAAATAAAAAAGATTGATTTATAAATTGGGAAATGATAACATTTTTAAATAAAAAAAATATTATTCCACAAAAAACTGTACCAACTAAGGGGAAGAGTAACATAAATCCAAAATAGCCATAATGATTTTTTTCGTGGTTACGAAAATATGGAAAAAACTTAGTAGTAACACTGCTTGCACCTAAAGGTAAAACAGTTGCAATTAAACTAGCTGCTGCAATAAAAATACGAGTTAAACCTAATTCTTCAGGCTTCAATAAATTAGGCTGTATAAAAAACAGGCTAATAAACCCAATAACTATACCTGTATAGGTAATAATTAAATTTTGAATTCCTTGCTTTTTTATTGAGGTCAAATTAATTAATTTTTAAAAATTATCAAGTCATAAACTTATGAGTAAATTTATGAATTGGGTAACGCAGCATTATATATACATGATTGCATGAAGTATAAAAGTAGCCATAATGTTTAAGCATTATTTTAAATCTCTGCCACAAAGCTTGACGAGTATTTTGATAAGCAGTACCACCAGCTAAAAATTTTGAAATATAAATATGTGAATTATTAATTGTATTCGACTTTTTCAAAATATTAATTACCCAATCTATATCCGAGCTAATAGGATAATTTAAGTTATAATAATCACAAAGTATTCTTTTAGCGATAAAGGATTGGTGAGAAACGCACATGCCGAATTTTAAACTTTTCCATGTAAGATGCAATGGAGGAGCCAACCTTCTATCGGCAAGGACATCCCCTTTATTATTAGTGATGGCAGTATTCCCATAATACACATCTGCATTTGTAAAATTTTCAAATACTTTTGACAATGTATCCTTTGCATATAATTCATCCCCGGCATTTAAAAACAAAATGTAATTACCGGTAGCTATTTTTAAACCTTTGTTCATTGCATCATAAATACCATGGTCCTTTTCAGAAATTATTTTTGTAATATTGGAACTGTATTGTTTCGCAATAGATAATGTTCCATCATTAGAGAGGCCATCAACAATAATGTATTCAATACTTGCATAGGTTTGTTCCAATACACTTTTAATAGTTCGTTCAATTAATGATTCACCATTAAATACTACTGTTATGATGCTTATTTTAGGAACCTCTAACATTACTAATTTGAGAATTACATTAATTAATTATTTTTTTTTGATAAAGGCTTAGCAATTTATTTACCAATATTTCTTCCGAAAAATTATCCAATATTTTATCCCTTCCGAATTTAGCATAACTATCATAATTATCTAAATCAACAAAAAATTCCAAATTCTTTACAAAAGCATTTTCATCAAAAATTTCAGACAACAGTCCCGATTTATTATTATCAACCATATCGGAAACCCCACCAACATTAAAGCCAATAACAGGTGTTCCACATGCTAAAGCTTCCAAGACAGTATTTGGTAAATTATCTTCAAGAGAAGGAATCACAAAAAAATCTGCTGCATTAAAACAATTTACCACATCTTCGGATTTACTTTTAAATCCAAGATGTTTTATTTCAAATCCAAGCTGTTTTTCTTCCATTATTTTACCGATGACCAGAACACAAATTTTTGATTTGTTTTTTAGTTTGCTTAAAGCCTTGAGCAAGACGTCCATTCCTTTCCTTTTATCAAAAGGATTTTCAGCAACAAATAAAATGTATTTTTTATCCATCAATTCTAAATTCAAATCTTTACGTGCTTGTTTTTTATCTATCGGCTTAAAAATAATTGTATCGAGACAAGATGGAATAACCACAATTTCAAAACCTTTAAAAACAGGACTATTAGCCGCTAATTCTCCTAACCAATTGGAGGTTGGAATTATTGTTAAATTATTTCCTTTTAAATATTTTATTTTTTTCTCAATATTCGATCGAAGTAGTTTATCGAAGGGGCTATAATCTAAATCAGTAGAATAATGATTCCCTCCTGTAAAGGCATTCATATCGTGTTGTGTCCAAAAAAATAATTTATTTTTATCTGAAAATACATGCTTGTAGGAAATAATCTTGGGTACCCAATGTAAATGTATTATATCTGCTAACTTATAAATTTCCAATTTATCAATACGAAACAAAGAATCTGGACCATTAATATAAGCCTGTTTATTAAGTATGGTAGGGAATTTATTAAAAATACGATTAGCAAATTTCAAAATGAAAAAATAAAATCGACCATATTTTTTTGAAATTATTTCTTGTATTGAAAAAACATTTTTTTCGGTGGGCGAGTTCACCTTATCCAAAACAAGTAAATTAGAATCGTAGCCTTTATCCAAAAAGGCTTTGTGTTGTCGTCTTGCGCATATTGCTGCACCACCATTATAATTAGTACTTATTAATAATATTTTCATTAAATAATTTAAAACCAAAAAGTGATTAAATCAATTCTTAAATGCAAAAATATTAAGTTGCATGTCCATCTCTTTATCTTTTGCAGTATCTATAAACGGACTTTTTCGATTATTTACATGCCTGATGTAGTATCTAAATTTATTCTGTTTTAATAAGGATAGAATTTCATCTAATCTTTGTTCTCCATTGTTAAACGAATGGTATTCAATAAATATTTTATCAATCTTATATAATGCAGAAGCAATATGAGGAATTACATCATTTTCCGCTCCTTCTATATCCATTTTAAGCATATCAATTTTATCTTCCTTATTTAAGGCTTCTAAAAAATCTATTGCTTGTACTTTCACTTTTTTTGTATTTGCTATTGAATAGATAGATCCAGAATCACCTCCTTCATCACTAAATTCAAGTTCTTCATTTTTTGTCCAAACGGCATTTTGATTAAGAACAACATTTTTAATACTATTATTTTCAATGTTTTTTTTTAATATTCCATAGATATATGGCGAAGCTTCAAATGCGTGAATTTTAGCATTTGAATATTTTTTTGAAAAAAACAAAACACTGGTTCCAATATTTGCACCACAATCAAATATAACAGGCTGGTCAGAACTGGTATTAAAAGAATAAAATTTATGTAAAAATATTTCTTGATATTGCCAAACGAATGATTTCATATCAGCAACCAAAAGCTTATAAGAATTAATAGATATAATATATTCGGTATATCTTTTTTTAAATGCATTTATAAATAGCAGACGAGTAAATGTTCTGAAATTAGAAGATGTAAAAAGCAAGAAAAAATCTTTAAAGAAAAAAGAAATAAAATCTTTCATACCAAATAAATTAATATGTTTTAGTTATATACTTTTGAAAAAATATGTTAAACATTTTAAAAATACTTTTAAAAGTATAAATATCTGTCCTTAATTTTTTTTCGGAATATTGTTTTAAATTAATGAAAATCTCATCATTAAACTTTACGCTAGCATTATCAGCATACACAAAAGCTAAATCATGGTGATTCTGAAGTGTAGCGAAGAGCCAAGCTAACAAAAACTCACGTGATGTAAAACCTTTTTTTAGCATATTATTTAAATAAATCATTTCAGCCCAGCCAGGAGTTTTTTTAAAGGTATGTGAAATAATTTTTTTTGTCAAATCTGATTTAACAATCCGATCAAAATCAATTTTAGGAATGCGCAAAGACCCCTTAGTTGTAAAATTAGAAAGGATGAATGGCCTGTGTTCCATTTCATTCATTACATCTACAATTTTATCTTCCCCTAAATATGCATTCATAAAACCAGGTTCTAATTCTAAAACAATTATATTGTTTTGAATTTCTTCAGTTAAAGATTTAAAAAGACTAAGATCGGTACCTTGAGAATCTGTTTTAAACCAATCAATTCTATTAATATTTAACTGAGCCAGCACATTTTTAAGTTCAATAACATCTATCTCAACTATTTCCTTCACTTCAAATTTATCAGAAATTTGAAATTCCTTCAAAGAGTTTGTATTGGGTTGTAACAAACTTGAACAATATGGACTGTGCGTTAAATAAAATGGCTGTTTAGGCTTATCAGAAGATGCGACAACTATTTTATTAAAAACAAATTGTTTTAAAAATTCCGTTTCTTTTTGTTCAATATAATCAAACTCTCTTTGATCAGCGTCAAATGCAATGCAAATTGAAAACGAAGAAATTTTACTCCACATAGCATTTAATTTCCCTGAAGCACCAATATCGATAAGAATAGGAGGCGCAGCTACAATATCCTTATGTAAAGCTATTTTTTTTATTATAGTTTTTAATCTCATTACAATATTTTTTTGTTTTCTTTTGAGAGCAGAAATTTTGATAATTTCAAGTTAAATACAAAACTATAAAAGTTTAGGCACAAATTGCAGAGGGGATATGACAAATTCACTAGTATAAAAATTTAAGCTGCCTATTTTATTACCTATACAACCTCATTCCATCTATTACTTTTATGGTAAGTCCTAAGATTAAGAATTTGCTATGCCCCTTTTATAGTCCACCTGCGCCCTTTTAAATCAGGTCAAATATACACCCAAAATCTTTTTATTAAAAATCAGTTGTTAATTTATTATACACGCATTGCAGATTAGTGGAGAAGTTTTGAAAATATTACATATATTTGTTAGTAAATGTCAACATTAGAAAAAGTATATAAGAACCTAAGTACAAGTTTCAACTTGTTTAGTAATAGTTTTTTTTCAATATTAAAAATAGCATTCCAATTCCGGATAATTAAAGAATTACCTAAAGCACAAAACGATAGATGCGCTATATTGGGAAATGGCCCTTCGTTAAATGATTCTCTGAAAAATCATTTAAATTTTATTGAATCATGCAATATTTTATGCGTAAATCATTTTGCCCAATCAGAATATTTTCGAGTTTTAAAACCCCAACAATACGTTTTCCTTGATGGATATTATTTTTTATTTGATAATAAAAAGTATGATCTGGCAGCTGTGAACCTCACATTTGAAATACTTAAAATAATAGACTGGCCAATTAATGTATTCATACCAATGTATGCTCGAAACTCTTATTTAGTCAATACTATTTTAAAAAATAATACCTACATTAAAATATGCTACTATAATCATATAGTGGTTGAAGGGTATAATTGGTTTAAATTCCCTGTTTTTAAACGCGGTATAGGTATGCCCCAATGTCAAAATGTATTAGGAGCATCCATATTTTTAAGTATTAATATTGGTTATAAAGATATTTATATTTTTGGCGCAGATCATTCATGGCATGGGCAGTTTACACATTTGGATAATAATATAATTACCATGACAGATGTACATTTTTACGACAAAACTGAAAAAAAACCAACTCTGTTAACGCAAGGTCATGTGACTGTTGCTTACTTTTTTCTGTCCCTTTCTAAAGTATTCCGAGGCTATGAGATAATTAATGAATATGCTGATTACAGGCAGACAAAAGTATATAATGCATCACATAAAAGTTTTATTGATGCATTTGAGCGAAAGGAAATAAATTAAAAGGATGTGCCATTATACATTTTATTATGCTTGGCGATTTACTTTCTGAGATTTTCTTAACAATTGCTTTAGAGCATACTATTAAATTGTTTCCTTATTCTTCAAGAGTAACTCCGCAAGTTTGAAGTCAATCTCGTGATCAATATCAACAGAGTTTCCTTCCGGCATTATATAACTGTAAGTATTTTCTTGAAAAAAACTTTTATATTTATTTAAAGCAGAAATTGTTGAAATAAAAATTGCCCCATTTAATCGATAATATTTAGGTAGTTGCTGGCGATTCAATCCCTTGATTTCATTACGGATAAAACTTTTCATTGAACCATCTTCCGGTAATATATTTGCCCAAAGCGGGTGATGTTCCGCTTCACAAACAGATACAATTGCCTCTGAATTTTTCGCAATCATTAATTTTATTGCGTCATCAATATCTTTTGAAGTTCGCAAGGGAGAGGTTGGTTGCAATAACACAATAATATCAAACGTTTCGTTTTGATTGCCATAATAATTTAATGCATGGAAAAGAACATCAAGTGTAGGAGCAGAGTCAGAAGATAATACTTCAGGGCGCATGAAAGGAACTTGGGCACCATATTTTTTTGCAATAGCTGCTATTTTTTCATCATCAGTACTTACTAGAATGGTTCCCTTGTATTTCGCATTTTGTGCAGCAACAATGGTATGTGCAATCAATGGCTTATCCCCCAAAAAACGTATGTTTTTTCCTGGCAATCCCTTACTTCCACCACGTGCGGGGATAATATATAAAATTTTCATCAGAAATATATGTGTTTTACGTCTTCCTGTGCTTTGTAAAAATCTTCCATGCGTCCAATATCCAGCCAATAAACTAAAATTGGATAGGAAGTTAATTTTTTCTTGTTAGCAATTACAGCTTCCATAAAATGAGTAGCATCAAATGTATCGTCATCTGGAATTAAATTCACCAATTTTTTTTTGAATAAATAAATTCCTGCATTGGAATAATAGGTATAACGTGGTTTTTCTCTAAAAGAGGAGACTTCATTTTTATCATTTATGTCCATTATTGCATACGGAACATCAATATGATAAGGAACTGTAGCTACTTGCATATCTGAACCTGATTCGATAAATTTTTTATAAAAATCATGGAAATCAATATTGGTAAGAAGATCAGAATTCATCAATAAGATAGTGTCATTCACAAATTTCTTAATTAATTTAACTGAACCAATAGTGCCAAGGGGTTTGTCTTCTTTAACAAAATCAATGGACGCATTCTCCATTTTATATTCCTTGATTCCATCTTCGATATAATCTGCCATATGGCGCAGAGAAATATGAAATTTTGAAATGCCATAATTAGATAATCGCTCAATATTTCTAATAATAATAGGTTTGTCTCCAATTTTTAACATCGGTTTTGGAACATTATTGGTAAGGGGTTTAAGTCGTTCTCCTTTTCCTCCTGCCATTAATATTGCATCAGCAGGAATTAATGAGCGTAATTTATCCAGATCGATAACCTTTATTATTTGTTTACTGGAATTTATAATAGGTACGAAACGCATCCCAATATCCTTAAATTTTTTTAATTTTTCGAAGTTGTTTTCCCCGTCCACAAAACATTTGCTTTTGGGATTCATGAAACTATTTACGGGTTCATCAATTGTGAGTCCTTTTAACAAACCTCGTCTGATATCTCCATCAGTCAATGAACCAATTAATTGTCGGCTTTCATTTATAATAAATAATGCCATGTTTGGAATTGCAATTTCATTAATCAATTGCAATGCTCCCCGAGCTGTATCATTTTCTGGAAATGTATATTTCTGGAAATCTGTCATATTTTTTGCTGAATTTTATTAAAAAATATTATATCATTTAAAATATTTATCAGTTTTTTTATTTATCAATAAATTTTATCAGCTGAAATGCTTCCGCGTAATCAACACCAACAGATGCACCTCTAAATGTAGCTAATGCTTCAATGTTCCTTAAGCTTCTTGGAAAAGGATGTTCAGATAATTCTGATTTATATACTTTCATCATTTCCAATTTTTTGTCAAAACATTTTGTGACATCAACAAAATAATTAGGTTGAAAAACTTTTTCGGGTAATGCTGGAGCGAATTCAGTTTCTGAAATACATTCATACATTAACACTTTTTTTATAAATGGGTAACGAAACGATTTTGTACAAGCCATTACTGCATCAAATGTCAAACGATGGTCGGAGTGAGCATCTGACCGATTCATTACATACAATACTTCCGGTTTTATTTCGTTAAACAATGTTGATATTTTTGGAATCATTGTATTTATTGAACTTGAATCCAAACCCATTGTGGGATAATCTAATTTGTGAACAGTAGAAAAGCCCATCAAATTTTTAATTTTTTCAATTTCCTGCTGACGCCCATGAATTAGATCTTTAGAGAATCCTTGATTTTCAAAAACATTGGTAATAATTATCCAATACAATTCATCACCATTTGCTTTATGTTTTAAAAGAGTCCCTCCGCAGCCAATTACTTCATCATCTGGATGGGCAGATATAACGACTATTTTCATATTAATTGATAATTTAACAACATTTGATTTAACATAAATTCTCTTTTACCAGCCACTTTTTGTCTTTGGGATTTATTTTTTTAATTGTCTCGCAAATTATTTCAGAAGCACTTCCATCTCCATAAGGACAAAGTAAATTTTGAATTTTTAACCTATACTCATCATTCATACAAGCCTCTTCAAGGGCTTTAATAATTTCTTCTTTTTGATGTTTTACAAATTTTACATTTCCAGCATTTAATCTTCCTTGTTGACGATTCCCTACATTCACCACGGGCAATTTATAAAATGGTGCTTCTAAAATCCCCATGCTTGAATTTCCAATTAATGCTTTCGTATTCCTCATGAGATTAACAAAATATTCGCGCGGCAATGTATTATTAAATTTTATGAATTGCTTATTTTCAAATTCTTTTATTGCTCGAAGTATATCATAGGAACCTGGATCTGTATTCGGATAGGATGCAATAACCTTATAATTATGACTTGTACAAAACATCTCCAATGCATTCAATGTAACTTTCATTTGTTCGTAAGCGTCTCCTTCTTCAGATGAAAGGGGATGTTTGACAAGAACAATATAATTACCGTCCGTTATATCAAACGATAAGTATTCGGAAATTTCGGCTAATGATTTTTGTTCAACATTTTTAATATTAGAGAAGGCTGTATTTCCACTAAAAAAAACACGGAAATCATCTTCTTTCATTTTCCTCAAATTTTCAGCATATATTTCTGCTGTTGCAAAATGTATATGTGCCAATTTAGAAACGGCCATTCTAATGGGATCGTCAGAATTTCCAAAAACAGGATCTCCACCACCTAAATGGGCGGTAAGTATATTCATATAATTACCAACAATTGCAGTAGCAATACTCTCTTCCCTATCACCAACAACAAATAAAAAATCAGGTTTTTCCCGTTCCACTGTCTGTGATAGTGCATACGTTAAGATGCCAACTCCTTTTGAACGTTGAACATTTCTATTGGTCATAAATAGACTATCTAATTTATCAACAATAGTAAAACCATCCTCTTCAATTTTTTTTAGCGTGAAATTATGCCATTCCGAAAGGTGAGCAGAACTAACCGCCAGAACCACTTCAAAGAAAGGATCATCCTGCATTTTCTTTATAACAGGATACAAAATATCATATTCGGATCGAATACCTGTTACCGCTAAAATTTTTATTTTCATTATAGTACTATATAGGCTATGTTTGGATCAAACGGAAATTTTTGGATATTCAATTTATTCAAACCACCAAATTCTTCAAGTAGTGCAACGGTCTCCCCGGGCCAAGCCGAATTGTTTATTTCATCAAAAGCTACGATGCCTCCCTTAGGTATGCGTGGTAAAAAATTCTTAAGAGCTGCTTTTGTTGGTTCGTATAAATCAAAATCTAAAAACAGGAGAGAAATAATAAGATGCTGGTTTGCGCTTATAAATTCGGGGATCGTTATTGTTGCATCACCTTTTACTAGTTCTATTTTTTTAAATTGATTTAAAAATCTATTCTCATCATACTCCCTTATAGACTGTTTTATATAATCATACGAACTCACACCTGCAGAAAAGCCCCCTTTCTGAAGACTTTGATTGTCCGTATCCCCTATGTCATTCTCGTGTATATCTAAAAAACCATCAAATGTATCAAAACCAATTATTTTTCTATGCAATGCCATTGGCTCTAAACCTGATGATAATTTAGCCCAGGCCATCAGTCCACCACCATGGTGAACACCGCATTCAACAATAGATCCCTTGATGGAAATGATTTGTTTAAATAGTTCATACCGGGCAATGAAACGAGTAAGTGCCTGTCTTTTAACATACAATTCAAAATTATTCAATTTAATTTGAGAATTTGTATGATGTTGTTCAAAAATACCTTCCATATATTATTATTTCAAATGTTTTACTCTAAAATAAATTTTTCTTTTTATTTACATCAATGAAATGAAACCCCGCATTTTTTGCATAACCTTCATCATTAGAGCGATCTCCAATAAAAACGACTTCATTTTTTTTAAAATTCCTGTTAAAAACTGCTAAATGATCAAGCGACATTAGACTAGGTTTATCAGCTCCTTTGCCATGATCCCCTGAAACAAAAATATTATGTTTGTCAAAATATTTTTCCAGCCCCAATGATTTAATTTTATTCCATTGCAAAGGAGAAGATCCATCTGAAACCAAAAACAATTCATACTTTCCTTTAAATTCCTCCAATGAAAATTTAATTCTTTCTGATAAAAATAAAGCCGGAATAAAATTTCTAAAAATCAATAGCGCCTCTTTAATTTTTTTTTCGTGCAAATCGCTTTCAAAACCTGATTCAAATAATATTTCTGAAAAAATAAAAGGATAAGAACTTCCTTTATCTAGCCATTTCAATAACATTGAATGCTTAATTGAATTTATAGTATCATCCGAATAGGAAAATAATTTCGCAATTGGATTGTACACCTGTACTATAAAATCAAATTCGTCATATAATGTACCGTCCATATCAAAACCAACCGCTTTAATATTTTCCCAAGGTATTTCATTGCACAAATACTTCATCGTAATATCTAAACATTTTTAAGTCGTATTTTATTGGTTTAGGCTCAATTTCTTTTTTTTCAATACTATTTTTTAAAATCAAAGAAACCCAATTTTCTGATGCAGCAAATCCCAATGACATTCCCCCTGCTATCCTGGGGTTTATTTCAATAAATTTTATTTCACCATTATTTTCAACAAAGCATTGCATATTTATCGGCCCTAAAAATGGCACGTTATTACATATTTTTTTAACAAATTCGATAATACCTGAATGCATTGCAGTGATTCCGCTAATGGATTTACCATCTTTCACCTGTAATCTTTTTCGTGGAATGATATATACTGGCTTACTGTGTATATCACAAAATACATCAATCGTGTATTCCTGGCCCTTCACGTATTCCTGAGAAATCATGTCATCCATCGGCACATTTCCATCTTTACAATCTATTAAAATTCCTTTTCCCCCTCTTCCCAATCGGGGCTTTATTAATGGGTATTTATTTTCTGTACTTGTTTCGGGGGTAGGAATTCCAATTTGTTTAAAGAACTGAAATGTTTTCCATTTATCCTGGCAAATTTCTATTGAAGCTTTATCTGATAAGATAACATATATACCTTTATCAAAAAAATAATCCTTTTTTTTTGCCCAATCAAGCAAGGTTTCATCAAATGACGGTATAACAACATTAATTTTTCTTTCTATAATTTCTTTTTCCATGATTTCCCAAAGTTCCGGATTAGAAATTAAAGGAAATATAATAAATTCATCAGCAAAATATTGTGCAGCACATTCAACTATATCCGATCCAACAGCAAGTGCTCCTGCTTCTTTGATAGATTTTATCAAATAAGTGGATGTCAAACTACCAGATGCTTCAATAAGAACTTTGTACTTCATATAAAATTATTTTTTTCTCAAAACCAAATGATACCTCGAAGTATATTGATCAGTGGTAATGCTGGTCCGTTTAATTAATATCATTTCTGTTATTTCAAAATATTTTGAAAAAAAATTATCAATTAAATTTCTGTTGAAATATAATTGAATCGTATTTTTTTCATGCTCTGATTGAACGATTTCTTCACCCGAAAAATCTGAATTATGAAAACTATTATCACCAGCAACCAAATCACAATAAAAATAGCCACCCGGCTTTAACACTCTATGGGTATCAAGTATAGAATTTTGACAGTTAGATTCCGACATGCTATCAAGCACACCATGACTAATAATAAAATCAAAAAAATTATTTTGAAATGGCATTTTAGTAATATCTGACTGTAGAATTTTTTCTTCCGGATTGAGTACTCCTTCTTTTTTTGCCCAATCAATCGCAAATTTCACAGCCGATTCAGACAAATCCACTCCATATGCATCAGTTTGCATATCATTTGCAAATATGATATGGCGCCCTATTCCACAACCTAAATCAAGTACTTTTGGAAGTCCGGTTTCAGTATGCTTTTTTACAAAAGTAGCAATCCCTTTTCGTTGATTAATATACTTTGCAAAAAAACGAATAACTTCTTCATGTGGGTAAAACACAAAATAATCTTTGTTTTGATAAGACTCTTCCCATTGATTTTTTTGATTATTCATATTTTAAAAAATTACTAGTATTGTTAAAATACCAATTTAATGTTATTCTAAATTTCCCCAACTTAACTTATGATCTTCAACTAAATCCGAAACTAATTTTTTACCAATTACATTTTCGAAAAAAGAAGAGGAAATCCCATTTCCAGGACGTTTCATAATTAAATCCATTTCTGTAATAATATGACCTTTGGGTAAGTTTTTCGTTAAATGAATACTTTTTCTAGCTATGTTAATATTTTTAGACTCAGATGGCGATGGTTTTTTAATACCGTCTCCCATGGCTTTTTCAATGTTTCGAATAGCAATTATCATTGCTTTAAGTTCTACTGGATCAAGTGAGGCTTTATGGTCTGGTCCTTCCATTTCAACATCTAACGTGAAATGTTTTTCAATAATGGTAGCACCTAATGCTGCTGCTGCAATGGGGATCTCAATTCCCATGGTATGGTCAGAATAGCCTATTTCCAGTTTAAATGCCTCACGAAGGGTAATCATTGCAAGCAAATTTACATCTTCCATTGGTGTTGGATATTCTGTGTTACAATGCAATAATGAGATATTACTTCTCTGAGTTCCCGCTTCAATTAATAGAGTGATTGCGGTTTCTATTTCTCCTAAATAACACATTCCGGTGGACAGGATAATTCGTTTGTTGAGTTTTCCCAATTTTTTAATAAAAGGAATATTTGTAACTTCACCTGAGGGGATTTTTATTGTTTGCAGGCCAAGTTGATGGAGCATATCAATACTTACCAAATCAAACGGGGTAGATAAGAATTCAATCCCAACCTTTTTACAATGTTCCAACATTACCTTGTGCGCATCCACATCTAAATATAGTTTTTTAACCATTTCTAATTGCGACTCTTTATTACCTGTATTCACAATTTGATATGAAGCCTTTTCTGCAATTTTACTTATATTTAATTCTGGAATAAATGTTTGAAATTTAACGGCATCTGCACCGGCCTCCTTTGCTTTTTCAATTAATTTTTTTGCATTAGCCAAACTTCCGTTATGGTTGACACCAGCCTCTGCTATTATATATATATCCTTCATTTTAAAAGCTCAAAATTTAATATTCTTGGATTCAACTAATAAATGCAACTTTTGAGAGGAAACAAAAGATTAAATTTTTTCAGAAAGGAAGAAAAGAAAATAAATTCTTTTCCCCTTCGCTGAATGGTAAAATTTGTCTTACTTGCTCCTGGTCCAAAATTCGCAATAGTATGAGTCATTTAATACAAGAGCAAAGATACGCAATAGATGTATTACGTAAAGAGAAATATTCGAAAACAGATATAGCGAGGCAAATAGGAAGAGATAAATCAGTTGTTTGCAGGGAACTACAACGTAATTCTGACAAGCGAAGCGGAGCTTATAAGGCTGATTTAGCAGAACGTAAATATGCAGAACACCATCAGATAAAACCGAAGAAAATTTATTTTACAGAAGCCGTAAAAAGCTATATGAATGAGTATCTTGAGAAAGATTATAGCCCGGAATTTTCTTTTATCACCTTTGCAGGAACACCCACGCATACTTTATTGTTTTCAATAATTGAGTTAACCACCGCACCAGCGCCTATTACATTATTGTTTCCAATTTTAATATATTGTAAAATAGTAGAATTAGTCCCAATTAAATTATTATTACCAAGGCAGATACCACCCGATAAATTTGCACCAGGATTTATGACATTACATGACCCAATGAAGGAATCATGCCCTATTGTTGAATGCAAATTAAATATATTAAAAGAACCTATAATAATATCAAGAGTAAAAATACAACCTGCGGTAATTATATTTCCAGCACCCATATTTATTGTTTCAAAAAGACCAATCACACTGGGATGTATAAGATTTGGAAAATTGTAATCAGAAATATATTTTTCTCTGATTGAATTTAAAATTTTAGGGTTTCCGATTCCAATGGCAAAACATACATTTTCAGTTAATGTATTTTCAAAAAAAGATCGCTCATCATACACTTCGAAACTATTTGCACCAATTTTCATTTGATGAATTGTTGGATCTATTTCAATAAAGCCGCATACATCAAAAGTTGCCTTTACTGAATTAATTTCATGAATTAAAAAATAAACTTCCTTTGCAAAGCCTCCTGTTCCGAATATGTATATTTTTTTCATACTTATTATATTCTCACACTGCTAGGTATATTCACTAATCTATTTTCCAAGGCCTCTGCGTTATCTAAATTTCCATGTAGCGAATTTTTATACATTATCAATTTATTCATTAATGTCCATGTTGGGCGGGTCATCACACCATTGTCATTAGTAAATTGTAAGAACTCATCGCGTTTTTTTCTATTTTCCAACAATATTGCACATAACCAATAATTTGATTTTGAATAAACCGGTTCTTCTACAAATTGTATATCTTTTTCTTTGAAGAAATCTTTGTAGCTAAGAGCTAATTTACGTTTATTCTCTAAAAAATAATTTAACTGTTCTAATTGTGCACACATCAATGCAGCATTAATATTGGGCATCCGGTAGTTATATCCAATAGCATCATGTACAAATTCCCAACGGTGAGGAACTTTGGCTTGGGTAGTTAAGTGCTTCACTTTTTTTGCTAATTCTTCATCATCAGTAATAATAGCCCCTCCACCGCCACTCGTAATAGTTTTATTTCCATTAAAACTAAATGTACCTAACAATCCGTATGTTCCGGTATGTTTGTTTTTGTAATAACTACCTATTGATTCAGCAGCATCTTCAATCAAAACAATATTATAATAGTAACAAATGTCTGCTAATTCATCTATCCGGCAAGGATGACCATAGGTATGCATAGGTATACATGCCGAAATTTTTTGATTAGTTATTTTATGATACGAAAAACCATCTTCTTTTTTTATTGTAAACTCCTGCAAATATATTTTTAATTTTTCAGGGCTTAATCCCATCGTGTCAAAATCAACATCCACAAATAAGTGCGAGGCACCGATATATTCAATGGCATTAGAGGTAGCAATAAAACTCAAAGGCTGAGTAATTACAATATCATTCTGCTTAACACCGGATACAATCAGGGCAATGTGCAATGCTGCTGTTCCGTTCACACAAGCAACCGCATATTTTGCCCCAGTGTATTCAGCTAAACGTTTCTCAAAATCATCAACATATTTTCCAACAGATGATACAAAAGTAGAATCAATACAATCTATCAAGTACTTTTTTTCATTGCCATAAAAACGTGGTTCATGAAGTGGAATAAACTGATCAGTGTTAAATTGCTCCCTGATAAATGTTACTAATGTGGAATATTTCATATGGATACAAAAAACGATTTGATCTTATTTTACAATAAAACTTGGAATATGTGAAAATGGGAATTTATTGATAACATGCCTCTTATCTTTAAAAAATTCATCTACTGCCTGTGTTTCACCAGCAACTGTGGGATAATCATCAAAAACAATAACACCGTTTTTTACTACTCTGTCGTAACATTGTTCTAAAATTAATTTTGCCGGTTCATAAATGTCCGTATCAATGTGTAAAAACGAAATCCGAAGGTGTTTCTTCTTATCAAGGTATTCTGGAAGTGTTTTCAAAATATCTCCTTTGATTAATTCATAATTTTCGAACCCTTTATATTCAAAAGTTTTCTCCAATTCCTCTTTTGGAATGCCTGTACCGGAATGTTTTTCAAAATTGATCGCATAATCAATATCTTCTTTATTTCCCGAGTGAGGAAATTCTCCAAACATATCAAATCCAATAATTTTTCGGGAGAAAGGAGATTCAAAAATCTCTCTGAATGTAGCCAGTCTAATCAACGAAGCCCCTTTAAATACACCAAATTCCAATACCTCCCCTGGAAGATTTATTATTTGTTCATACAATTTTTGATGAGCCAATATTTTGGCAATTCGGGTCGGATGGGAAGTAAGATAAAAACCGTTTTCGTAATCCCATTTTTTTTCGGTTTCAAAATTAAATATGTTCATATTGTTTTATAATTAGCTATTTCTATATTTCTGATCATCTGGGTTTACTATAAAACCATCTTTTACAGCCTGTATAATTTCTTTAACTCCGTCAGGGACCTTTCTTGTTATTTTAAAGCCAAGCTGTTTTTCAATTTTATTAAAATTAACCCGGTAATCTCTTGGATCTTCGGTTTTGGAAACATATTTTACAATTGCATCTGGTAAACATTTCTTAATCTCGTCCACTATCATTTTCTTTTGATAGTTTTCATTAGTATCGCCAACATTAAAAACTTCAAAGGCTGTTTTCTTATCATCAGCAGAAAAAACAAGTTCCACACTTGCTGCCAAATCATTAACATGGCAATAAGGTCTCCAGAATTGCTCGCCAAAAATTACAAGTTCTCTATTTAAAGCTAACTCTTTTGTAAATTCATTTACAGTTAGATCGAATCTAGGTCGCAAAGATAGTCCATATACAGTTGAAAATCTTAGACATGTTGGCTTACAAATATTGCTTTTATCCTTATTAAGCAAAAAAATTTCGAATGCTACTTTTGTTTCAGCATATAATGAAATTGGAGAAAGTTCGGACTCTTCAGTCACAAAAGAATCAGGATCTTTCATTTTTCCATAATTACTGCAAGTTGATGCAAATACAAATTTTCGTACACCTTCTTTATTTGCAGTTTCATATAATAATTTAGAACCATCTAAGTTTATTGACCTAGTAAGTTTCGGGTCTATTGCACAAGCTGGATCACCTACAATTGCTGCTAAATGAGCCACATAATCGATATCCTTAACGGCCACTTTAACTGCATCAATATCCCTGATATCTCCTTTTATAAAAGAAAAATTGGAATTCGTAAGCAAATCAATTATCGGCTCACCTCCAAAACTTAAATTATCAAACACCCTAACATGATAACCTTTTTCTAATAATAACCGAACCAAAACGCTACCTATGTAGCCTGCACCGCCACTTACAAGTACTTTTTTCATTTTCTAATATTTTTAATATTTATCATGTTTAAAGTTTAAAAATACGTGTTGGAATTTATAACATTCGATTTTAAAAAAAATGCCAACGCAAGAGACCAACGACGCAAATTTCAAAAAACTGTTTTCATAAATTAAAGATGATTGATTGAGACAAATCTACTGATTTTTATGTTAATTAAAGGAAAATGATGGACAACTTCCAGTTTCTTTTAACAAATCAATTTCACTTTGCTATTTGACTATATTCTTAAAGTATAGTGTTTTCATGAACAATCACATTATACCGTTACCTAATATACATTAGTCCAATTTGGGCATAAAAAAATATAGTCATATCTACAGATATTTTCAACCTGTTGATTTGTAAGTATCGTTAATTGGTTTGTAATAAATTCACTAACATTATCAAGCGTTTGATGAAGCTTGCCAGAAAATGCACGTTTCATTTTTTGCCATATTTTTTCAGCAGGATTTAACTCCGGAGAGTATGGAGGAATAAAAAGCAAAGCAATATTTTCTGGAATAATTAAATTCTGCCCTTTATGGAAAGCGCCGTTATCAAGCATTATGATTTTAAATTCATCAAGTGATTGCTCAGAGAACTCATTTAAATATACCTGAAAAGTGTCTGTATTGCAATGGGGAATTTCTAATTCAAAGTGATTTCCAGTAATTGGAGAGAACGCTCCAAACAAGTATAGAGATTTGAATACCTGTTGAAATAAACAAACAGGCTTAACGTCTTTTGCGGTCAAGCCTCTACCATTTCTAGTAAACAATCCAAATCTGCTTTCATCCTGACAATAGAAGTCTTTTTTTTGTAGCCTTGAGCTTTTTCGGTGATAATGTTTTGACGGATCTGTTGGAAATTTTTTTAAAAGTATCTACCGCTTGGGCATCCTTTTTTATGTGGCTTTTCCTTGCTACTTCTATTTTAGCCTTATACTTTCTTACCACAAATCCATGAAAGGTTTTATAATTTAGCTCTGTTTTAAAACTTTTATTAAACCAGTCTAATAGCTCAATAAATCCTGCCATTCCATTAAGAGGATTATTTAACTGCTCTTTCAAGGCAAGCTCTTGCTCATCTGTTATTTTACTCGGCTTATAACCAGTTTTAGAGTGCGACATTAACAATTTAATTCCGCCTTCAATATAAAGGGTTCTCGAGGTTTGAACACTATTATGGTTTACTCCGATTTCTTCAGCTACAAGACGTTTGGATATCCCACTATCTTCATTACGTTTAAAGATTAATACGGCCTGAACTCTTTTAGCTATAATAGGATGGCTGTTTTTTATTAGTTTCTTAAGTTCGCTTTCGCTCTGCTTTATCTTAAAGGTTTTAGGTGCTGACATCTGTTTTTTTATGCAAATACAACTCATTATATTCTAGTCCAATGATTATAAAAAAATAGTTATCAAAATTTTTGGACTAATTTATAACAGATAACAGTATTAAACCGATAAGTTCCTGTATTTAAGTTACTTATGGGTGGCGAAAGAAATAAATTTGATTCAATATTTTCAAATTTTAAAAACCATTCGAATTTTAAAAATATTTTAAATAAACAGGTTTTTTCAGATAGTTTTTAAACAATATCGAAAACATTCTTTTTATCTATCTTTGTGAAAAAACAAATCCACTAAAGAGAAAATTTTACGAGAAGCGCGAATGGGAATAATAGAAAAACAAGCCACCAAAAATGCCATTTACTCCTACCTTGGAACAGGATTGGGGTTTATAACTGTTATTTGGTTATCCCATTCCGTAACTACCGATGAGAATGGATTAATACGGATTTTAGTTTCCACGTCGGCACTATTAGCCCAGATCTCAAGTTTAGGGTTTTCTGCAGTTACTATCAGACTATTCCCATATTTTCGAAACTATGAAAAAGGACATCACGGTTTTTTATTTTATGCCATTCTTGTTTCTTTAGTCGGTTTTTTGCTTTGCTGGCTTGCATTTTATTTTTTCAAAGAAAGGATCATTGAAAGTAATTCAGAGAAATCAAAATTATTTGTTGACTACCTTTTTTATCTTATGCCTTTGAGTTTTTTCTCTTTGTTTTTTATGGTTTTTGATACCTATTTGCGGGCATGTTACATTTCTGTAATTGGTTCATTCGCAAGAGATTTTTTGCAGCGTATTATCATTCTTGCTGTTTTGGCGCTTTATTTTTTTCAATATATTAATTTCCCCCTTTTTGTTTTGGGATATATCATTGCCACTTGTTTCCCTTCCATTATATTAATGTTGTACATAATTAAATTAAAGGAGTGGCATATTAAACCTACAAGAGGTTTCATGAGCATAGAATTAACAAACGAAATTATCAAATTAAGTGTGTTTTCTTTTTTTTCAGCCTTTTCTGGAGCAATCATTGTGAATATTGATACCATAATGGTAAACCAAATGCTTGGCCTCAGTGAAACCGGGATTTATGGTATTGCCTTTTTTTTCGGTTCATTTATGCTAATACCAGCGCGCTCAATCAATCGCATTACTTCCAGTATTGTTGCTGAATATATGAAAATAAAAGACTTTAATGCAATTAAAAAATTGTATAATAAAACATGCAATACCGGAATAACTGTTGGGAATATTTTATTTATAGGAATATGTATAAATATAAACAACATTATGCTTTTGTTGCCCCCGGAATACGCATCAGGAAAAAATGTTATTTTATTTATTGGTGGGGGGTACATCGCAGAAATGTCAACTGGCATCAATCAGGTAATTCTCTCTAATTCAAAATATTATTATTATGATGGATTTTTTGTTATATTTATGGTTGTTTTTACTGTTTTGTCAAATTACTTTCTTATCCCTATTTATGGAATATTGGGATCGGCAATTGCAACGGCAATCACAGTAACATCTGCGAATATAATGCGATGGGGATTCCTTCTTTATAAATATAAAATGCAACCTTATGATTTTAATTCTGTAAAATTAATTTGCATCTCTATAGTAACATTTTTAATAGGATATTTTATTCCTGTTAATAATAATTTCCTTTTAGACATAGCCTTTAGAAGTTTGATTACAGGTGGTATATTTACTTTGCTAATATTGAAAACAGAAGCTGCTCCAGAAATAAATGTTAAAATTCGAAAAAATTTAAAACGTTTTTCAATCAATTTATAAATTATTACTTCTCCTTAAAAGAACATATTAGCCAGCGGACTGAAAAGTTTATTGACAACGAAAATTATTTCTTGAAATCTAAATGGGGATCAAAACCTATTCTTTTAAACGGAGAAATAATTCCCCGTATTGTGGAAATTTTTGCTATTATACCCATTTTTGATATTTCTAAATTTAACCTAATTTTCTGCAACATTTGCTTCAAAAAAAACATCCCGCCCCATGGCGAAATCTCTTTACTGCTATAGCTTATACCATTAGTTAATAAATTTCAGTCCAAAAAGGAGCATGAAAAATATATTAAAACCTACAGATACTTTCCATAGAAGTTTTTTTCTAATGCTAAGCATTAGAAATTTTAACCTCTAATTTATTAAATATTTTCTAATGCGGATTTGGAATCAATATCTATTTTTCTTACAAGTCTTTTTTCTTATAGGCCATAAAAACTGCAGTTCCAACAGCAATAAATAAAAGGATACTTGATAACAAAGACAAAATTTCACCTGTAAAGTAAACGCTCGGCTCAAACTTAAATTCTACCAAGTGTTTTCCAGAAGGCACACGCATTCCTCGCAGCACATAGTTGGTACAAAAGTGAGGTTTTAATTCACCGTCAATATATGCATTCCAACCTTTGCTATAATAGATCTCAGAAAATACTGCAACTTGTTCAGCAGTAGAATTCGATTCATAATTAAGATGATTTGGTTTATAGTCAATCAATTTAATAGTTCCGGAAGCATCACTATTCAATGTAAATCCTTCTAATTGATTTTTAAAACGCTCGTCAACAACAGCAGTGTATCCCGGGTTTATTTCACCTACAGCCTTAATTTCCTCGTCAGCATTTCTAACAGTTTTTATATCTTTCACAAACCATACATTTCCTAATGCATATCTATTTTGCAATGGCGAAGCGTCTTTATTAAAAATAATATAACGGGTATTCAGCATATTAAGTACGCCCTGTTTTGCAAATGTTGCACGCAATAAAGAATCAGTAGGATTGGCCCTTAATGTGGCCATTATGTTTTGAATGTTATTTTGAATATGTGCGTCAATAATATCCTGATATCGCCTTAATTTCGCTGCATGGTAGCCACCAACTGATTTATGATAATAGGAGGTTCCTGCTTCATTAAAAGTATTTACCGCGATATTAAGCACCCGATAGTTAGGGTCCTTATCCTCCAGTATCCCTTTATCAGCGGTAGTAAGCGGAAAAGGGACTTTTGCCTCCTGTTTTGATTTAAAATTCTTAGTATTTACAAATTGTCGGTCAATCTGCACTAAGTCAATGAAAATGAGCAAACTCATTATTAAAATTAATACCGTTTTAGTGATCTTCGATTTTAAAAACAACCATAGAGTGGTTGCCCCCAGTATTATGAAAAAGAAACTGCGAATAGCATCTGATTTAAATAAACTAATACGCGCGATCTCTAAATTGTCCATGAATTTTTGAGCAATTTCTGCTCCGTTGCTTTTTGATATCTGATCATAGATCTTGTTATATTCGCCTTCCCCGAAAAAGTTAGTTAAAGAAGGAACAAGGTAATAGATCAGAGACAAACCGCCCGTAAGGCTAAATGAAATAAAGAATGCGTTTTTAACACTGATTTCAGTTTTAACAAATGCCAGCTTTATCTTTTTTGTAAAAAGATCAGGAGTCCTCAATAGTTTATCCAGCGCCAATACTGCAAGCAACGGGATCGCAAACTCTGCTATTACTAATATCATAGATACGGCCCTGAATTTATTATACATAGGAAAGTGATCCAAAAAAAATTCGGTCAATGACATAAAATTATGCCCCCATGATAAAAGAAAGGAGAAGATGGTACCTAACAATAGTGCCCATTTCATAAGCCCTTCAACAATAAATAATCCGAGGATAAATAAAAATACGATAATGGCTCCCGAGTATGGCGACATAGTAAAAGGTTGATCACCCCAGTATTGAGAGGTACCTCCAATACTTTCACGCATTTCAGGATCCACATTTTTCAAAGCAGATTTATCTTCGTTAACACTAATTGAGGAAGAACGGCCTTTAAAGCCTGGGATCATCAATGTCATTGTTTCGGATTTACCCATGCTCCATTGTGTAGCATAATCTTTATCCAAGCCCGAAGTTTTATTTTCCTTATCTGAGGTTAGTTCGGATGCTCCACGAATAGTAACTGCAGCATAATCGGCAGTGTTCCATAAATTATTTATATTACAACCAACAGCTAAAACTCCAGCAAGGGCAAATACTCCTATACTTTTAAAAATTTCTTTATACTCTTTTTGTTTAATACGTTCAATCCATTCAATCCCAATATAAATGACTAAAAACATAAACATATAATAAGTAATTTGAACGTGGTTACAATTCAGCTCGACTGCAAAAAACAGGGCAGTTAATGCACCTCCGAGAAGGTATTTACCCCTGTTTACAAGTATTACACCCGCAAATACCATTGGGATATATCCTATAGCAAATGCTTTGGTAATGTGGCCCGCATCTATTATTATTATATTGTAAGCGGAAAATGCAAAGGCAATGGATCCCGTAATACTTAGCCAGGGATCGATCTTGAGAACCCTCAATAGTATAAAAAATCCTATTAAATAAACAAAAACGATATTGGCTGGTAGTGGCAGCCACACATTAAATGCAATACGTATATATTGCACTAAATTATTGGGATATCGCATTGATATTTGATAGGCCGGCATACCACCGAACATCGAATTTGTCCACAACGCTTCTTCGTGATATTGATCTCTAAAATCATTCGTTTCCTTTGCCATACCTGTGACTGAAACCATATCACTTTGTATAATTACCTTACCTTTTAAAAGGGGGCTGAAATACCCAATAGTTAAAGCAATAAATATTACGATTGCGGCAATAATAGGTAAGAGGGCTTTTATATTTATTTTTTTCATCTGAATTTTATTTTTTGCAAATATAATCTAAAAAAGATGAAAAGATTACATCCTTAAAAATTGAAAATTGCTATCTATTCTATTTATTACTTTTGCCTAATTTTACAACTTTTAAATAAGCATAAATTGTATAAGATGAATCTACTTTATTTAGTTATTTTTGTGTCAAAATAATTAATAAAATGAAAAATTTAATTAACCCAATTTATTTAACAGAGGATAAGATTCAAGAGATTCGTAAGAGCTTTGAAATTGCAGAACCATGCAAACACATAGCTTTAGAGAACTTTTTATTAGATGATGTTGCAAATACGCTTTTCCAAAATTTCCCCAAATTAAATACTTTAAATGTAAAGCGTAAAAGTATCAACGAAAACAAATCAGAAGAATATCATCTGGAGAATTTCCACGCTCAATTTAATGAGATGCGCGACTTTCTTAATACACCAGAGATGTATGAATGGATAAGTAAAGTTACCAGTATTGAAGGGTTAAGCTCTACTTTTGATTCATTAGGTTCGGGAGTACACCAGGGTGGGCCTGGTAGTTTTGTAGATGTGCATGTGGATGTAAATATGAACACTGCAGAAAAATTACACAGGAGGATAAATTTACTAATTTATTTAAATAAAAACTGGAAGGATGAATATGGGGGAGCATTAGAATTTTGGGATAAAGATGTAAAAAATTGTATTTCTAAAGTGATGCCTAATTTTAATCAAGCGGCAATAATGGTTACGGATGAAACTTCCTATCATGGTTATGCAAAAATAAATATTCCTGAAGGCGAAAGCCGAAAATCATTTTATTGTTATTATTATACTCCTGCCGGCAAAGACTTTGTGTACAGGGATTCTCGTTTTAAAACCAGGCCTGATGAAAGCCTTACAAAAACTGCTATTACTGAAATAAAAGAAACATTAAAAATAAATATCAAAAAAATTTTTAAATTAATAGGTATTAAATCTTTAGATTTTCAGGATAAGAATAAAAAATAATTCTACAGTTATTAAAATAAAAATGCTAAAAAAAAATCCTGCAATAAGCAGGATTTTTTAAAAATCTATAAATAAATATAATATTATTTTTTACCTAATCCTACAGGACTTCCAACACGAGTCATTGCGCAACGGAATCCTAACCATGCTGTTGACTGGCGCTGATCAAGAAAACGTCGTGTGCCAGGAACCATCCAATAAGCGCGATCTTTCCAAGAGCCGCCTTTATAAACCCTAGCCTTATCATTTATTAAGGAGGTGATTTCATAATCGTACATACCATTACTTTCTGGTTTCCCTGAAGCATCATAAGGGTCGGTCCATGAATTATTACTTAAGCCAGCAGCTTGCGTTTTAACATCACCATCCAAATAATTAATATTATCGGAGTATTTATAATTTCTTCTTTCATCTAAATTATCATCGGGTTCGTTGATGCTTACTTCTCTCCATCTAACCATTCCGGGAACACTAGTAATATTACTATCTGCATCATACCTTATTGTATCATTAATAACAATGGCATTATTATCTGCTTTATCTCGAACTTGAGTTTTAAAAACATTACCTCTAAAAGGGCGGAAATCTGCCTTATCTTCAGCTGAAAGCGCACGGTAAGTATCCATCACCCATTCACTTACGTTACCTCCCATGTTATATAATCCATAATCATTTGGCCAATAGGAATATACTGGAGTAGTAATATCACCAGCATCATTAAGTGATCCTGCAGTTCCCATCATATCACCATTGCTACGTTGATAGTTTGCATACATCTGACCAATAAATTTCTCGTCAGGATTACGAGTACCATGTCCGTTCCAAGGATACAACCTTCTATCTGTAATCATCTCTCCTATAGTATTACCAATCAAACCATAAGCAGCAAATTCCCATTCTGCTTCAGTAGGTAAACGATATCTTGGTAAAAATATACCATCTTCCATTCTCACTAAACGATCTCCTCCATCTGGGCTCATTGAATGAAGTGGCGTAACCACAGTCCCTTGCCATTTTCCAGCAAGGTATTGATCTGTATTAAAATAGTCGTTTTCGGTTGGTGTTGGTGTATGATCAATAATACCTTCACGAATCATAATAAATTCGTTTACACGATCGGTACGCCAAGCACAAAAGTCAGAAGCTTGCAACCAGTTAATGCCAACAACTGGGTAATCTCTAAATGCAGGGTGACGTAAATAATACTCAACATATGGTTCATTAAAAGCCAATCGGTCTCTCCATACTAATGTATCAGGCAAGGCTTTTTTTACAACATCATAAAAATTACCACCAAACACTCTTTGTGTCCAATGGATATATTCAAGATAGTCTAGATTGCGCACCTCTGTTTGATCCATATAAAATGATGAAACAGTAACCCTTCTAGGAATTGAGTTCCAATCATAAGTTACATCTTGCTCTGCTCTCCCCATTGTAAAGCTACCGCCTTGTATTAATACCAAACCGGGACCTGTTTCTTGCTCTTCGTATGGACTAACTTCGAAACCACCATTTTTAGGATTATTATATTCCCAAGCGGTAATAGGTGATCTTTCTTTGGCGCAAGATCCAAGGATCATTATTCCGGAGAATAGAATGATTTTACTTGATACTTTTTTCATTGCTTTAAGTTTTTGTTAATAAATTAACTATTGTTATAAATTTATTGTTTTCTGGTTTTAACGTATTTTAAAAAATAATTTCACTTTCTCTAAAAACAAGCATAATAGTAATAAAAAAAATGTCAGTTTTTATACTTAAGTCAATTCATTAGTTAAAAGGAACAATATTATTTGATTCGTTTAAACAAAGAAAGAAACAAGAAAGCACGTTGGGTAAAAATCAAATTTAGCTCTTTTGTATTTTGCTTAATTTTAAATTTATTAAATAATAACTCTTTTTAGCACTAAAATATTGTATTCGATATAAAAAATTAGAACGACGGGCAACTAACTAACCTGAATTTTTTCTTTTTAGGCTTACATTCAAATTGTAATGAAAATGATATTTCGTGTGAACCAGCTGTAGCATTAGTTAATTTTGAAATAGTTACGTCATAGCTGTAACCCACTTTGAAAAAATGCTGTTGGAAACCAATTACGGCAATAAAAGAATCTTGATTACGGTACCATAAACCGGCTACAATAGAGCCTTTATTAACATAGAGTCCTAGATTTAATTGTTGGAAATCTTGTTGTTTTTGATACAATACGTTAGGCGATATGAAGGTTTGAGAGCCTTTGTCCCCTATAGGTAAATTAGCACCCGCATGGGCAGTAATCTTCATTGGCAAACGGCTAACACCTAACAATCCTTCATCTGGTTTTGTTAAATGATTGGCTGCAAAGCCAAAGAAATAACGCTTGCTATATCCTAAAACGCCGGCAGAAAAATCAACGCCAGATTTGCTCTGTAATTTTTGAACCTCGTTGGTATTATAAACAAAACCTCTGCGCTCATCAATCATATCTCCAAAAGTTAATTTACTCCAATCAATGCTTTTTTGAAAAAACGTTGCTTGTGCACCAAACTTTAATGAAAACTCCCTAGTTACATTTAACAGATAGGAATATACCCCACTTACATTGGTAGTAGTTAAAGTACCTTGACCAGCCTTATCATTAAGAATAAGTAAACCTAAGCCTCCGCCGATGGCATCCACATGTTGATCATAAGATGCTGCATAAGTAACATAAGTGCCAGAAATACCGGGCCATTGGTTACGGTAATTTAAATTAACTCTGGGGCATCTTGCTGTTCCAGCAAGTGCAGGATTAAGATAAAGAGGATTCGCATAAAACTGAGTGAAAATAGGATCTTGCGCATATACATTTTCGCTTATTCCGAAAAAAAACAATATGGCTGCGCTTACAAAAATTCTTTTAAACATAGGAATGATTTTTATAGTAGGATACAATTATACATAAAATATATTTAAATTTACAAATAATTAACATTTTATATCAAGAAAGCCAAAAATATAACACAATATAGCTTTTATAAAAACGTTCACTAAATCAAAATATAAAAAAACTCAAACACAAATTTATACAATAAATATTAATAAAACAATAAAAAAACAAGTTCTTTACAAAGTATTAAAAAATCTTAATTTCTATCCATATTTTTTTGTTTTGCCTTTTACCTTTAAAATAATTGATAATAAAATCATAGAATCATTAACTGGAAATAATCATGAATATTCGTTTTGCCTTTTGTTGTTTAATAATTATTGTTTTCAATTTAACCGAAACTGAAGTCTTTTGCCAGTCGAAGGTCAATGCTGTAAACTATCCAAATTCAAAAGAAATAGTTGGAAACATCAAGCTTTATTGGAGAGCACCTGCGAAAATAAAAATCACAGAAAGTGAAACACAAAATTATTTATCATTTGAAGGGGCTCAATATGCAACAGAGGATGGTTTTCTGCCGCGATATTATCAAAAGCTTACATTAAATGCTAATGAAAAAGAAATTTCGGCAGAAATAACAAATCCTAAATATGAGGTCCTTTCAGAGGAGGAAGCATCCCTAATAAAAAAAAGTAACGAAATAAAGAACCAAATTGATGTAAGAGCAAATGTTCTTGTGTCTAAAAAAAAACCTTGCGGTGAAATTTCGTTTATTCCTATTCGTAAAAACGAGAATACTGGAAAATATGAAAAGCTGGTTTCATTTAATTTATCCACCTCCACTTTTACACAAACCAAATCAGGCAGTATTGGCAATAGCGAAAACGGAAACACCCGCTCAGTGAATGCGTATGCCGCTAATTCCGTATTACAAAATGGAACATGGTATAAAATTGGGATACCAAGCGATGGCATTTATAAATTATCCTTCTCTTTTTTACAAAAGCTGGGGATTGACATGTCTGCCATAAACCCCCATAATATTAGAATATATGGTAATGGAGGAGGCATGCTTCCTGAATCAAACGCTTTGTTCCGCCAGGACGACCTAATAGAAAATGCGATTTATGTGGAGGGCGAATCAGATGCTGTTTTTGATGCGCAAGATTATGTATTGTTCTATGGAAAAGGCCCTCAAAAATGGTCCTTTAATAATTTTTCATCTCCTAAATATACGCATACCCTCAACTTGTATTCGGATACTGCTTACTATTTTATCAATACTGATTTGGGCGCAGGGAAAAGAATACAGACTGAAGTATCCTCTATTTTGCCTATTACAAATATTGTTACCAGCTTTGATGATTATGCCTACCATGAAAACTCTACTGTAAACTTTATAAAATCGGGTAGAGAATGGTTTGGGGAATATTTTGGAAACACAAACTCCTATAATTTCTCTTTTTCATTTCCTAATACTGATTTTACGGCTCCTGCAACTGTAAAAGCTAGCATCGCATCGCGTTATTTAATTGCAGGATTGGCCAACTATACTATCAGCAGCCAATCTGGCGACACCTTGTTGTCTATACCCAATGTTTCTGGAAGTTCATATGATAGCTATGCTAGAATTTCAGCTGCATATTATTCTTTTATTCCAACAAATTCAACAATTACAGTAAATGTTACAAAAGAAACAAACGACGCTATCGCCTGGCTTAATTATATTGAGGTTAATTTAAGGCGACAATTAATTATGAGTGGATCACAATTATTTTTCAGAGATGCGCAATCGGTGGGTGCAGGAAAAGTATCACAATTTAACATAACGAGTTCTTTACCTATAGAAATATGGGATATCAGCGATATTGCTAATATAAAAATAAAAACCACCAGCAATTCAATACCAAACCAATATGAATATGTGATGCCAACAGAAACACTAAATCAATTTGTTGCCTTTACAGGTGCGTCCTTCAATACACCTGTCGCCACTGGTATAATAGCAAATCAAAATTTACATGCCTTGGCTGATAAAGATTTTATAATTGTTACGCATCCTGATTTTTATCAAGAAGCGCAGCAATTAGCAGCGCATCATGAAAATAAGGATAATTTATCAACAATTATTGTTACCCCCCAGCAGATATACAATGAGTTATCTTCTGGAGCCCAAGATATATCCGCTATACGCGATTTTGTAAGGATGTTTTATAATAAAGCTGTAGTTGAAAGCGAATTACCTCAATACCTGTTGTTATTTGGCGACGGCTCGTATGATAATAAAAACCGTTTTAATAACAATTCAAATTATATACCCACTTATCAATCTAATGAATCAACCGTTCCTACTTTAAGTTATGTTACAGATGATTTTTATGGATTACTAGATAACATGGAGGGTTTATGGACTTCAGACGCCGTTGACATTGGTATTGGACGTTTTCCGGTAAGAACAAAAGCGGATGCGATGACGGCTGTAAATAAAATAATTAATTATACAAAAACAGGGTTTCCTTTATCAGAAAGCGCTACAAATTCATGTTCTAGCCAAATTGGAGGCTCCCCATTTGGTAATTGGCGCAATACTGTTTGTTTTATTGGTGATGACGAGGACGGCAACATACATATGAGTCAGGCTGATCAAGAATCTGCATTAATTGATACTGCTTATAATGATTATACCATTGACAAAATATATTTGGATGCATATCAGCAAGAGGGCACTCCAGGGGGTAATAGATACCCTGAAGTGGTAGATGCTATCAACAACCGTGTGGAACAAGGCACCTTAATTATTAATTATACTGGACATGGTGGTGAAGTAGGATTATCGCATGAAAGAGTTATAGAATTATCACAAATAAATAAATGGAGTAATGCTAATAGACTATTTTTATTTTTTACTGCTACCTGCGAATTCAGCAGGTATGATGACCCTGAGCGAACTTCTGCAGGGGAGTACGCTTTTTTAAATCCTAATGGTGCTGCCATAGCTTTATTTAGCACAGTGCGGTTGGTTTTTGCGAGCCCTAATTTTTATCTCAACATGGACTTTTATAAAGCAGCATTCAAGCCTATTAACGGGCAAATGCCTCGATTGGGAAATTTGTATGAATTTATAAAAACTCAGCCCGGAGGAAACTCTACAAACAGCAGGAATTTTACTTTGCTGGGAGACCCCGCATTAACGTTGGCGTATCCTAAATATGAAGTTACAACAGATAGTATAAACGCTACTGCCGTTTCCAATATAAGCTTAGACACTTTAAAAGCACTTTCGATAGTAACTATAAGTGGGCATATTAACGATTACCAGGGAACTATTTTAAATTCATATAACGGTATTTTATCGCCCACTGTTTATGATAAACCACAAAGTATAACAACCTTAAATAATGATCAATCTGCCAGCCCACCATATACCTTTAAACTTCAAAAAAACATACTTTATAAAGGGAAAGTAACTGTAAAGAATGGCTCTTTCAAATTTTCTTTTATTGTACCCAAAGATATAGCCTATAATTACGGTATAGGACGAATAAGTTATTACGCTGAAAACGGTAACGAAGATGCAAATGGATATTATGAGAAATTAATTATTGGAGGGTCTAATGATAATGCGCCGGCAGATGCTGTTGGCCCCGAAATAAATTTATTTTTAAATGACGCCAAGTTTGTATTTGGAGGAACTACCGACGAAAATCCCGATTTATATTCTACAATAAAAGATTCTAACGGTGTAAACACTGTTGGCAATGGTATTGGCCACGATATTACAGCTGTGTTAGATGCTAACACTGAAAAAGTGATTGTATTAAATGATTATTACCAGGCCGATTTAAATAGTTATAAAAGCGGAACAATACGTTATTCATTAGCTGATATGAGCGAAGGAAAGCATACATTAAAATTAAAAGTATGGGATGTATACAATAATTCAACTGAATCCTATACTGAATTTATAGTTGCTAAATCGGCGCAATTGGCATTAAGTCATGTTTTAAATTACCCGAACCCATTTACTACTAAAACACAATTTTATTTTGAACACAACCAAGCATGTGATTTATTGGAAGTACAAGTTCAAATTTTTAATGTATCCGGTAAATTAATAAAAAATATCAGCAAATTTGTTCATACCGAAGGTTTTAGATCGGAGCCAATAGAATGGGATGGCCGCGATGAGTTTGGCGACAAAATTGGCAGGGGGGTATATGTTTATAGGGTTAAAATAAAAACAAGTGACGGAGCTGCTGCAGAGAAATTTGAAAAACTTGTAATCTTAAATTAAATTACACCTGAAATAATTAGAGTCTGTCTATAATGTCCGATTTACTCATAAATATATTATTTAAAAAGGTATTCGTGAGTTCGTTTCACTGGGTTCTTCGTTATTCTTGTTTAAAAAAAAATAAAAAAACTAATCAGACTTTTATTTAATTTCTATGATTTTATTGTAATTTTAAAATGCATAAAATTAAAACTCGCATAACTAAAAAATACAAGTATCACTTCAATAGATTTTAATTTAGATACTGAAGAGCAAAACCTGTAAGGAATTATCAGAAATTATGAAAAAAAAGATAATTTATATTCTGTTAATTACATATACTATTTTTTCTGTTTTTTCAATATTTTATTTCAATGGGACAGGAGATTCTGGAGACAGTATTTACCACTACCTATATGCAAAATATGCGCCTACCCACCCTCACCTATTCTTCAACCATTGGGCAAAACCTATTTTTGTATTATTAGCCTGCCCTTTTGCTCAATTTGGATTTAATGGCATCAAACTATTTAATGTTATTGTGTCGATATTTACCATTTTTATTACTTTCAAAATAATCGAAAAACTAGAAATTAAAAATGCAATTATTGGCGCAATAATTTTTATTTGCTCTCCTTTGTATTTCATCCTGAGTCATTCGGGACTTACCGAGCCTTTATTTGCATTATTTTTAAGTATAAGCATATATGCAATAATAAATAACAAATATATTACAGCTTGTTTATTACTTTCATTTCTTCCCTTCATACGCTCGGAAGGCTTAATTATTATAGGCGTATTCGGGCTTTATTTATTATTTAAACAGAAGGCTAAATTAATTCCACTTCTACTTTTCGGACATGCTGTATATTCGATTTTCGGATACTTTTTTCATACTGATTTTCTGTGGGTATTTAATAATATACCATATGCTATGTTAAGCAGCAGCTATGGCCAAGGAAATTTATCGCATTTCATAATACAATTATACTATGTTATTGGTTTACCAATTTATATATTATTTTGGGTGGGAGCGATTAATATAATATGGAAAACTATTTAAAAGACTTCTAATCTAGAGTTGCAAATATTAATTTTTATTGGTTTTTCCTCTTTTTTTATTGCACATACCTTATTTTGGCACTTTGGAATATTCAATTCTATGGGTTTAAAAAGGGTGCTATTGGGGGTGGCACCATTAATTTCAATAATATCATTGGTTGGATTTAATTTTATTACAGAAAATGTTTTTCAAAACAAAAAAAAATATCCGTTAATTTTTTATGGATTATTAGTTTCCTGTATACTAGTTTTCCCATTTAGCACTAATAAGGCGGCAATCAAATGGGACAGAGATTTAACGCTATCTGTGGATCAGCTTTGCGCAATTAAAGTAGCGGGTTTTATTTCTAAGAATGTATCTAAAAGCCACCGATTTGTTTATGCTCATATTTATTTTAGTGAAATTTTAAATATTGATCCTTTTGATAAAAACATACGATTGGACTTAACAAAAGATTTTATGAACCTCACCAAACCAGGCGATATTATTATTTGGGAAAACTGGTTTGCTCTAGTTGAAAATGGCATTACAAAAGAATTTCTTGACAATAATAAGGGACTAATTAACATGTATAATATTACAGAAAGTGATAATGGCAGAGAAGTGCTGTATTCGGTTTACGAGCGCAAATAAAATTTTACTATCATTTTAAAATAGCTTTTTAAAGTAAATAATTTTTATAAAATAATTTCAAATGATTGTAAATTATTATTTCAAAAACTCCATCGTTTCTCTCGCCAATCTTTTTGTTGCATTTTATTTAAAAAAGTCCACGCAACAATCCTACTAACCTTCTGACCTTGCGCCATATTAATAGTTTTAACATCTAATGCTTTTACTTTGTTAAGGAGGTTATATACCTTTGGAAGATTATCTTTTTTAGAAATTAAAGTTGAAAACCAAAAACATTGAGAAGGCAAAAGAGCACTTTGTTCAATCATTTTACCAACAAATGCTACCTCTCCACCTTCGCAGCACAATTCATTATTTTGCCCACCAAAATTAAAATCTGTTTTAGTGTTTTTTAAAATCCCCAAATTTTTCCGTTTGCGTTCATTACCAGCTTTAGCTTCAGATAAGGATGAATGAAAAGGGGGGTTGCAAATAGAAAAATCAAAATGCTCATTTGACTTAATAACATTTCTATAAATAGCCGAATAATCCTTTTGCAGGCGGCACTCCACGGCATCTTTCAAACTTTCATTGGCAGCAATTATGTTGATTGAAGATTTAATCGCAACGGAATCAATATCAGCGCCAATAAAATGCCAGCCATATTCTTTATTTCCTATTATTGGATAAACGCAATTTGCTCCGATGCCAATATCCAGTATTTTAATTAAATTCCCCTTTGGAATAATTCCATTATTGCTAGAACTTAATAAATCAGCCATGTAATGAATGTAGTCAGCCCTTCCAGGAATAGGAGGGCAGAGATAGTTTAGGGGGATATCCCAATTTGAAATGCCATAAAAATATTTTAACAAAGCTTTGTTAAGCATTTTTACAGCGGCAGCATCACTAAAATCTATCGATTTGCTGTTAAAGGCATTGAGTGAAACGAAGGCATTAAGTTCTGGGGTACTTTGACAAAGCAAGTCAAAGTTATAACGAAAACGATGCCTGTTCCTAGGATGCAAGTTGCTCTTTTCTTCAGGGAAAATTTTTACTTTTAGTGACAATTTCCTAGCCTATTTTAAACACTTGGTATAAATTTTAATTTTAGGGCAAGTTCTTTTACTTCCAATTTGCCATTTTCCATTTTTATCTGGTATTCAGCAATAAATGGGTTTGCGCTTTTTCCATTTCCAAAAAAGCTAAGATTATTTTCCAATTGATCCACTTCGGCTTGCACTTTACGAATTTTATCCTGCAAGGCAGTCCGTTCCTTTTTTATTTGATCCTTCCCTTGCGGAGATTTCAACATTTGTTCGTATTTAAGGCGATAAAACAGTTTATCTTCCACTTTTGAAGCTGTCTTTATTCTTTCAAGTAATTTTTCGGAGGCCCGGCCAAATGCATTGTTTAAACGGCTACTTTCTTTCAAAGGTTCCTCGCCAGTGCTAGTCCATTCTTCTTGAAATTTTTTCAACTCTTCGATACCATTATTAAAATCATCAGAGGGCTGAAAAGCTTCTATTTTAGATATTAGCGTCTCTTTATTCTGTATTAATATTTTAATTGCATTTTCGTTTGCATTAATTTGACTGGATTTGCTCTCAAAAAAATAATCACAGGCTTTACGAAATCGCAGCCAAACAGCATCCGAATCTTTAATAGCTACCTGACCAATTGTTTTCCATTCGATTTGCAATTTTTTCAATAGTTCGGAGGTACTCTGCCAATCCTTACTTTCTTGCTGCATTTCCGCCTTTACACAAAGTGCAATTTTCTTTTCAAGATTTTGAGCGAAATCCTTCCGTTGTTTACCATAAAACAAATCCAATGCCTGATGAAATTGTACACGAGCTGCTTTAAAGCGTTTCCAGCAATTACCATTATCACTTTTAGGAACAAAACTTATTTTTTGCCAAGCTTCCCAAATTAAAGCTTCTTTGTCGGCAAGTTCGCGACAGTGCTTTAGAGAAATAATATTAATTTGAAGGAGGGATTCAATCTGATGACACAATTCGGTTTTTGCCAACAGGTTACTTTTCTGCTGTTCTTGAACTTGAAGCAAATGTTCTTTTTTACGGTCTACAATTATATTCCCTGCCGTTTTAAAGCGCAGTAATAATGGGTCTTTTAAGCCACGCAACGAATTTCTAAGGTCGCCCCACACTTCCTGTAAATGAGCCAAGCCATCCAACGCTTTTCTTAATGATGGTTCTAAGGATAAATTCTCAGCTTTTTCGCATAATAGCGCTTTCTGCTCCTTGTTCTTCTTTTTGTCAAGGATATTGAGTTCATTATTAATTTTCACCATATCATAGAACTTTCCGGTAAGAAAAAAATAATTTTCCCGTAATGTCACACTTTCTTGATTGGAGAAATTACCCGTTAAACGCCATTTGCTTTGAAGTGCTTGAAATTTATTATACGAAGCGAAGAAACTTTCGTTACCTTTTAATAGTTCTTTTAATTCTTCGATAATTAACTTTTTTGTAGAAATATTTTCTTGTGCGTTTTTTTCTTTTAGTTTACGCTGACTTGCTCTCTTAGCATTGATGTTTTTCCATATCAGCTCCGTTTTTTCATCCAGAGGATCCTTTTTTGGTTCGAAGTCCTTTGCTGGAGTACCATCCTGGATAAACGCCTTTAGTTTAATTTCGTTTTCTTCTTTAACAAGGGTGTCCCATTGTTTTTTAATGAGGCTAATCTCAGAAAAAACACTGTTAAGCTCTTCAGCATTAAAATATTCTTCAATTTTTTCAGCAAGTTGGGCTTTACTCAAACTCTCTATTTCATCCTCCGATATTGAAGATTCAACAATTACAGAAGCCGACTCGTCATCAAAAACACCTGCTCCACTCTCATGCGAGATTTCGCTAATTGACTCTATTTTTTTTTCTTTATTATTTTCCATTCTGCGAATTTAAAAAAAATAATGTTTATACACAAAAAGGTTTAAAACAACTTTTTTAATTAAAACCATTAATACATGATAAAAGGTGCCCATTAATGATGCTTCATTTCCAATAAAAAAAGCGAATTGTGCCGCAAATGATGGGAAATAGGACTAAGTGAAGTTTTCGAAATAAATCCGCAAATTAAATGGTTCAAAAAGGGTGTATTTTTCTTTTTTCTTGATACCCTTCGGTGGTTCTACAAACGCTCACCACAGGCTCCAGAAACAAAAAATAAAGAACAAATGATTCCTCCCCACCTGCAACCCTGCATCGCGTTTGTTGAATTCTCAAGCGCGTTTTCGTAAGTATAAAAGCATGTTGGGGTCTTAAAAGCATAAAAATGGAAAATTTATGCTTTTATGGATATGGTTGAACAAGGATCAATCTGGAAATCATAAAAACAAATCCCCCCCCTTTATTTTTCAAACAAAAAAAATTTTAATGCCTCGTATAAATATTGTTGGTAGCGATAATACAAATCAAGGTTTATTCTTTTTTGAATTTTCCAATTTATAACATTTAAAAACTTGCAAAATATCCTTCCTGTTTTTTCGTTTATCTATAAAGGAGTAGTAAATTAATAAAATTATTACTCAAAAATTGGATGTAAAATGAATGATGACACAAGTAGGGAGAATAAATTAAAGGATTATCGTTTTTTTTTTTTGAAAATATTTTTTCCATTCTAATTCCAAGTATTTTCTTATCTACGGGAAGTTATAGATGGTTTTCAAATTCTATTTTCAATACAATTATTTTTATTCTTTTGTTAATTTTATCAAGCTCTCTGTTTTTTTATTGTTACATAAAAACAAAGAAAGTAGTAATAAATAATTTGAATATTTATACAATTTTTACACTTGTAATAAATGTTGTTTTGATTTTAATTGGATTAACAATAATGTCCAATAAAAATAGTTTTCTAAGTATTACTTATTGTTTCTACGTTTCTTTATGCGGGATAAAAACATTTTGCTTATTGATTGAAATTAGTAATCGTAAAATTGAAAGGAAGCCGTCCTTGAATTTTTTGTTTGCTAATTTTGCCCTGTTTCTAATTGGCGGGTTATTTTTTCCATTCACAATTACATTCTTATTTAGTACCACTCAGTATAGCGAAAAATATAGCGAATACGAATTTAATAAAATAGAAGTTTGTGATAAAAAAGAAACAGTAATTCAAAAATTAGGAAAGCCTTTATCTGTTTTTAAAAGGGATTCTTGTTTTTATTTTTGGTATTCGGGAACTCCCAATAGTAGCCATTATTTTCAACGAACTATTGGAATTAAAAATGGTAAAGTATTTGAGATTGATAAATATTTTTATTGGGATTGATTAAATTAAGTTGGTAAAAACATCTGATAGGATTAATTCTAATGATTTTGAATGTCGCTTTATTATGGCTCACACCCAATAAGTAGAGGAAGGTAGGAAAGACATATTATGTTGCTTGGTCAAGTTGGTTTTACTCACATCCTTATTACCAGTGGGGGGGGATTATTGCCAATAATGAATGATGTTACTGAATATTTAAAAATAAAACTATGAAATTAGAAGTGCCTGGCGAAGACCAACTATTTTATCCTATTTACGATCTTATTAGCGATATGAAATCGCATCATATAAAGGATATAATAAAAATGATGGCTTTACATTTTCCCCTAAATGAGGAACAACAAAAACGATTTATTGACGCGCCAAAGCACCTATTTGAGAATGGAGTGGAAATAAATTCTTTTGATCAACGTGTAGGTCAGGTTTTAATGTACTTGGATTCGATGGGTTATTCCAGTCTTGCTGCAGGGGAGAGGATTTCTATTAATATCACTTATGATTATGAAATTAAACTTAATAGTGCCGGTTTAGATTTTTTTGAAAAGAACAAACATCTTTCCGAAAAAGCATTTAAAGCAGAATTTGATAGGTTAAAAAAAGCAAAAAAAAATAGAACAACATGCAATAATGGGGTGCAAATTAATAAAAGCAGCAGTGGGCCTACTTTAAAATTGATTTCCTTCCAAAATAATAAAATATCTTCCTTCCATCCTAATTGCAGCCCTTTCAAACATGATATAGTAAAATTAAATTCACTTTCTCTTGGAAGTAATATCTCATCTGCAAGTTCTTTAATTAATATAAACGGTAGGGTGTTTGTGTGTGGCGATGATCAATATGAAATCGATGAATTGCAAAAAGATGAATGGATTAAATATACTTGGGATAAAGCACCTTACTTACCGGAAGAAAAGAAAGCAAGGAAAAAACTAAAACCAGATTTTGAAATATTGTTGCGTTCTTTCTACAACGACAAAGACATATTGTTAGTCCCTTCTGGGTCTAAAAGCAATCGTTTTCAAGCCCTTAAATTCAATTTAATTAATAAAAGTTTTGTAACTATTGATATGTCAGAATTTTTCCATAAACTTTCGGAAAAAGTTTCACTTATTAATTTGGAAGGTGCTGCTATCTATGATAAAAATTACTTATTTATGAATCGTGGAATTAATGATGACCTTAGTTCTATCATAAGTGTAAATCCAAAAACATTTAATATAAATAAAATTTCAAAAATTGATTTTGGTTCTATAAAGGGAACCAAGCTACATGGATCTGAGCTATGTATTTTTGAAAATCATCTTTTTGCACTAGCGACAGCCGAGGCATCGCCAAATAGTTACGATGATGGAGAGGTTTTAGGAAGTGCAATTTTTAAACTTTCTTTAGATAAATTAAAAGTTTTAGATAAGTGGAAATTTGATAGACCTATAAAAGCAGAAGGTCTATGCCGATGGAACGATAAATGGCTTATTGCAACTGATCCAGATGGGGCAGGGGAAAGTGAATTTTTTAGTTTTGATTTGGCTCACCGAGCTCCTTATCCAAGCGAAAGTAGTTTGCCGAGAAACAAAATGAAATAATTTGCACCTTTATGTAACATAAATTTTTACCATATATTTGCTATTACGCTTACGCCCCAAGCCAAACAGAATTAAAAATATTATTTGATGAGTTCATTAATACAGATGAATGTGACTCAGGCTATCATTCTTTGACATTGTGTTTCCCATTTTTTCTATGCCCCCCCTTGTGCGCAGCGTCCCGCTAAGCTTAACGCCTGCATTTTTTTTATTTTGACACCCTACGTTTATCTGAGATTTTTGCAGTGAATACCGGGCGAAAACCTAAATACGGTGACCCGCTGATTGCATTAATTAATTCGGGGCCAGCTGTTATTTTCACCTGGTCAGGATCGCTATTCCAGCTTCCGCCTTTGGCACAAAGTTTTTTGGTCTTAAATTGCAAAACCATTTCTGCTACATTTCCAGACATACAGAATAAACCATAATAATTCGGATTATATGAAAAACATGGTGCCGTAAAATAATAATCATCTGTAACACTTCCTGCAGATGTAATTGCATTTAGAGCCTTTGCGAAATTACATTCACTACGTTTCTTTAAACTATCAGGATAATTGACAATTGAAAAATTGCACAGGTAGCAGCCTCTTGCATTTTGGACCCCCTTTAATAAAGAGCTGCTCCACGGATAAGAAACATCTCCTAAACCCCCTCTGGCGGCTATCACCCACTCTTCTTCGGCCGGAATACGCATATCATTGATAAAAAGCGATTCCCATTTTTCTTTTGGATTGCTTGCTTTTATCTTTTCATTTACTGCTTGTGTCAGCCAGGTGCAATACATTTGTGCACCATCTCTTGTTATATTTACTGCAGGTCTTTCACCATATGCCGGATGCAAATACAAATTTTTTATTGGCTCATAAAACGATTTTCCGTTGATTACCAATTTAGCAGTGTCCGGGACCGCTTTAAAGAAATCATCTATTCTATTTTGCATAATCAAGTCATTCAAAAATAATCTGTAATTATTATTCGATACTTCAAATGAAGACATATAAAATCCCTGAACTGAAAGAGTTTCACCATATATTATTTCGGTACTTGAAGGAATAAACGCCCAGGCGTCTTTATTCAATTTAATTACATTCTTAATAAGCTTTTCCTTCATTTTTTTAGTATACTCCTTTTCCTTTTCACATAATACGGGAATACTTCCGGGCTCATCGTTAAACTTCGTTTTTTGATTTACTAGCTCTTCCTTGTAATCTTCTTTTGGCTTAGCATCAGCAGGCAGCAAATTTTCTGCAACATTTTCTTTTACGGCTTCTCTGGTTATTATTTTTTCTTTCGGACTATTTTTATCAATCGTAATTTCTTTTGTTCGTGTTGAATCAGATGCTTCAATGTTAAGAGTCTGAATGGCTGCAAGGTTTTTTTTTGGTGGCTCTTTATTTTCTGTAGTTGATGAAGCACTATTGTTTAATAAAGAGTGGTTGTAATATAAAGCCCCAGCTACAACTAAAACAGGCAGGAAACCTGATAATATCCATTTAAGTTTAATGCCGCTGCTTTTAGCTGCTGTAAGTTTTTGTAATAATTCTTTTTCTTTTTGCAATGACGGCAACAATAGCGCCTCATTGCTAAATGCAAGTTTTGCTTCCATGTCCATTAATTTTTGAGTTAATAAATCATCCTCGCCCTGCTCTATAAGGCGCCTTTTAAGCAGTTCGCGGATTTCTTTGTCTGTGATATTTGAATTATAATCTTCCATTGAGTTTTTTTGAAATTTGATCTTTCAATCTTTGATAATATACTTTTAATTGATTTTCAGGCTTATCAATATATGTTGCTATTTCTGAATATGCCCTTCCCTCACTTCGCATCAGCAAAAGCATTCTCTGCCAGTCTTCCATTTTCTCCAATTCTTCATTCAGTGCCTTTAATTTTAAATTTTCAACTGCTTCTGCAACTGGCGGCTCTGCTTTGTTCTGCAATTCCATGCTGTCTATATCAGATAAAGGAAAATTTTCTGCTGCCTTTTTGGTATCGCGATAATGTTTTCGTAAATAATTAATAAATATTTTGAAAATAAACGACGCAAATTTTTCTTCACTTTCAAACTGATACTTTTTATAGGTATCAATTACTTTGTATAAAGTTTTGTAAATTAAGTCCCATGCTTCATCTTCACCGAGATTCCAGGTATGTATTGCATATGTATAAAGCTTTTTCCCATAACGATTATAGGTTTCAGCTATAAAATCGTTTTTACTTAAATCAATCAGTTTATATGTTTCCTGGACCTTTGTATTCACAAACTTATTTTTTTCTTTAGTTGCCTCTTATTTAGTATAACACAAATTGGTAACAGTTTATTTTTATTAAAACAAAATTTGAGGTAAAATACGGACATTAATAGATTATACACAAGGGGTATGGAAAAGGGTGTACAAATCCCCTTTTTTTATAAAAAACTTCAATATTCAGTCAAGAAAATTTCAATTTCAAAACTGGTTTTTTTTCTTTTTTCTTGAAAAAAAGAAAAAAAATTATCAAGTAGGCAAAGGGGATTTCAGCCTAAGCCTCTCACAGAAACCTACGTGAAGCTCTCACTTCATAAGGCTCGTGTCATACAATCAAATTGATTTAAAGATTGTCCAATGATAAAACATAGTTGGATCATGTGCTTTTATTAACATGTGTGTTTTATCGAAATTATTTTGAAAGCTTACTAAACATGTTTTAAAAATAAAAAAACGTATTTTTACCAACATGTATTCAATGCGTGCTATTTATTATGAGATTGAGCTAATTAAATTATATTGCTAACTTAAATTAATGAATTGACCAAAAAACTTATTCTTTTCCAATACTAAAAACGCAGCAATAGGAATAATGCAACAAAAAAATTATTACATATTACTTGGGGTACATAATACTGTTAGTTTTGAAGAACTAAGAAGTGCTTATCGTGAATTGGCTAAAAAACACCACCCCGATAAGAACCCAAATAACAAAGTTGCGGAGGAATATTTTAAAGAAATTCAAGAAGCATATGCTACCTTATCGAACCCGGAAAAGCGTAAAAAATATGACATTTTTTGTTTATTTGGCAAGGCTCCTGGCCAGCAAAGACCGAACAATGGAAATTCGGCTGCAGGAACAACTAATGCAAAAGCAAAACCTCATAATCAAAATTATGCGAAACAAAAAAATCCAGGTTTTAAACAGGATAAAACTGAAAACTATCAAATACCATTAAGCATAGGTATTGCGTTGCTACTGCTTTATTTTATTATTTCATATTCATCTAATAAAACTACTATTAGAAATGAAACAGGATTAATCGAAACGGAGAACAATGTGGACCAAGAACAAGTTGCTTTAGAGCAATTGGAAACCAAATCATTGATTAATGAATTTGCTTCACCCTATTGTAAATTATTTGGCGAAGAAAAAGCTATGGATGATAGTAAAAATAGTATCATTATTCATAATGGAAATTCCTCAGAAGTAATAATTTGTTTGGTAGAAAACAAAAATAAAAAGACAACTATAAGGAATCAATATATGGATATTGGCAGCACTTTTAAGATGAATAATATCCCCAATGGTGAATATTTTTTGAAGGTATACTATGGCACCGTATGGGATACGGCCAAAACTTTTTTAAATAACACTGTAAAAGGGGGCTTTACCAACGAATTAGGGTTTGCCGAGTTAAAAATGAAAAATGGTTTTTTTAAAATGCAGCAAGAACAAACAAGTTCATGCGCTTCTTTTTCTACTTATGAAATTGGGTTAAACCCTTCTCAAATTAAAGATATTAAAAAAATTACAGCGGAACAGTTTTTTAAATAAACTCATAAAAAAAACCAGAGCTTGTCAGTATATGACGAGCTCTGGTTTTTTTTATGAGTAAATAAGAAATTTAAAATACTTTTCTAGGGCGTTTCTCTCTTGAAAAATTATTTTTCCTGTCTGCTAACTCATTGTTTTTTTTCGCAAAACCACCATTATCATTACGTTCGCCGTAAATTTTGCGTTCGCTATGGTTACTTTCTACATTACCATTACTTTTTGCATAGCCACTTCTTTCGGAACGATCGCTATAAGGTTTGCGCTCTCTATTAGCTCCTGAAGAATAATTCTTACGTTCACTATTCCCATTTCCGTTTCTGGATGAATATCCACCTCTATCGCCACCTCTATCACTAGATCTATCGCTACTTCTGTCGGAACGGTTACCGTAACTCCTACGTTCACCATAACTACTATTATCGCCACCTGAGGAGCGTTTTACAGAGCTGTTATCTCCACGAGATTCAATACGTACATTACGATTATTGTATTGTATATTTTTAAATGTGCCTGAAATAATTTCAGCTACTTCTGTTTTTACTTCAACAAAAGAAAAACTACTTTTCACATCAATATTCACTATTAGATTTAAAGCAACACCAGATACTTCACTAATGTACTCCTTCATAGAATTGCTATCTAAATTATCTAATTCACCAAGGTTAATAAATAATTTAGTAATTCCATTTACAGAAACACTTGCACGTTCTCTACCTACAGAAACATTTAAATCTGGGGCATTTTTATAATAATCTAGAAAGCGGTTAAACTCTGTAGAAACAAAACGCTTGATGATATCTTCTCTACTTAATTCTTTTAATTCATTATAAATTTTAGGCAAGTATCCTTCAATAGCTTTTTCATTTACTTCTACATTGTGTATCTTTTTCACTAAACTAAAAAGTTGTGTCTCACATGCCTCAAATCCTGTTGGAACAGTAGCTTGAGTAAATTTCTTTTTGATCAAACGTTCGATTATTCTAATTTTACCAACTTCTTTCATATTAATTATGGCAATAGAAACACCAGTTTTTCCTGCACGGGCAGTACGTCCGCTGCGGTGGGTATAATTTTCTATTTCGTCGGGTAAAGAATAATTTATAACATGCGTTACATCTTGCACATCAATACCACGAGCCGCAACATCTGTTGCAATCAACATTTGTAGTGAGCGACTGCGATAGCGTTTCATAACATGATCGCGCTGAGATTGCGACAAATCACCATGCAATGCATCTGCATTATAACCATCTTTAATTAACTTATCAGCAATTTCCTGTGTTTCGAGTCTCGTTCTACAAAAAACAATTGCAAAAATATCGGGATTAGAGTCGGAAATTCTTTTTAGTGCGGGATATTTATCTCTTGCATGCACTACATAATAAACATGTTCAATATTTTCATTACCCGCATTTTTGGTACCTGCAGTAATTTCAACAGGACTTGTCATATAATTTTTAGAGATGCGTAAAACCTCATCTGGCATAGTAGCGGAAAACAACCAGGTATTTTTTTCTTTTGGCGTTTGAGAAAGTATGGTATCTAAATCTTCTTTAAAGCCCATATTCAACATTTCATCTGCTTCATCAAGAACAGCATAACGCACATAACTCAAGTTTACTCTTCGTCGGTCAATCATATCATTCATACGACCAGGAGTTGCAACAACTATTTGTGCACCTTTTTTAATATCGCGAGATTGATTATCAATACTAGCGCCACCATAAACAGCAACAATGTTTGCTCCAGCAACATATTTAGTAAAAACTTGTAAATCGCGTGTTATTTGCATACACAATTCACGTGTAGGGCATAGAATAACTGCTTGCGTTTCACGGGAATTGAAATCAATTAAGGAAATTAAGGGCAACCCAAAAGCTGCTGTTTTTCCTGTACCTGTTTGAGCCAAAGCTACTAGGTCGGTATTGCCTGTTAATAAAGCAGGAATTACTTTTTCCTGAATAGGTGTAGGGGTTTCGAAACCCAATTCTGTTATAGCTTTAACAACATTATTGTTAAGCCCTAACGCTTCAAATTTGTTCATTGAGATAATATTAAGTTTATAATTACTTTAATCAACTTGTAGGAAAAATGAGTTGAATTGCACAAAGTAACTCTTCTTGGTACCAGGCTCGCGGGGCCTCTCTTGGGTACTCATAACAGGTAAGCAACTGTTGTTAAATTCGCCTAGCAAAAAACCATTTTTGACTAAAACTGCTGCAAAGATACAAATAACTTTGATATTAACACACTATTCTGAAAATTTATTTTTATAATTATTAATTCTTTGGATAATTACACCCTTATTAATAATTAGTTTCGAGGAATTTAACTGTTTTTAATCTCCGAAATACGCATTAAGTTTAAAAGTATCTTTCAAACGAATACCCTTTTCAGTTCTTTGTACTGTGCAACATTCATTTACTGAATCGTGCTCCATAAACAAAACAAATTCCTCATCGGCAGCGCGGAGCAAAAACTTTTCTTTTTCAGTAAGAGTAAGTAAGGGCCTTGTATCGTAACCCATAACATAGGGCAAGGGGATGTGTCCGACGGATGGTAATAAATCTGCCATAAAGACTACAGTTTTACCTTTATATTGAATATGAGGGATCATCATTGCATCCGTATGCCCACGCGTGAGCATAATTGAAAAATTATCTCCTAATTGATTTGTATTAATATAATCCCCTCCCACTTCTAACTCCTTATTAGCTTCGAACGCCAGAACAGGCTGATGGTTGATATGCTTAAGTTGTCCACTTTCTAAAATTGGAAAAATATTTTCTTTTAAAAAACTAGGCTTTTCTCGAGGATTTGGATTCACAGCCCATGCCCAATGTTCGATATTGCTCCAGTAAGTAGCATTTTTAAATACCGTTTCAAAACCGGTATGATTTTTATTGTGTTGGATACTACCACCACAGTGGTCAAAATGCAAATGAGTCAAAAACATATCTGTAACATCGGCTAATGTGAAACCAGCTTTATTTAAGGAACCTTCTAGGCTGTCGGTACCATTCAAAAAATAATGGCTTAAAAACTTTTCATCTTGTTTGGTTCCAATACCATTATCAATTAGAATTAACCTATTGCCGTCTTCAATTAATAAACACCGCAATGCCCAGTTGCACAAATTGTTTTCATCAGCAGCATTTGTTTTGCTCCACAGTTTTTTTGGTACAACACCAAACATTGCTCCTCCATCTAATTTAAACTGGCCTGTATTTATGGTATATAGCTGCATACTATTTTATTTGTTTATGTGTTTGAAGAAATAATTTTTTTAATTAATGGTTATAATTAAAAATGAAATTAAAAACAAAATATATAATTGGCAATAAATTTTATAACACCATCTAATTTATTTGTCAAAAGAATTTCAAAAACTCAAAACCGAACGGTGAAACTTAAATTAAAAACTGAATAAAAGTAATACAAAAATCATTATCCATTAAACCATTATGCAATAAATAAGCTAATTGCCAAGTGTCTAATAATTTTTCAATTACATAGTTAATAAGGTTCAAATTACTTATATTTGTATTAAGACAGAATATTTATCGCTATGAGAATAACAAGTTTTTCATTTCTTTTGTTTTCCTTTTTTTATTTGACATCAACAGTAGTTGCACAACCATTTTTCAAATGGAATGATAGCATACAAGTTAAAATAAATGGAAGCTTTATTGTTAACCCTTGGGCTGGAGGTTTAAACTTTGTTCAAGCGTCAAACATTGATTTGGATTTAGATGGTATAAAAGACCTTTTTATTTTTGACCGAACAGGAAACAAAATACGCACTTTTACAAATAATGGTATTTTAAATTCAATAGATTTCAAGTACAGCCCTCAATATGAATCTAAATTCCCAAAACTTCATGACTGGGCAATATTAGCCGACTATAATTGTGACGGGAAAGAAGATATTTTTAGTTATTCTGATTTAGGAGGTGGATTTAAAATTTACAAAAACATTTCTACTATTTCAGAAGGATTACAATTTACTTTGGTTAGTGCCTTGCAATATTCAACATTCAATCCCCCCAATGGCTTACTGATAAATTTATATGTAAGTTCGGTTGATATCCCTGCCATAACAGATATTGATAATGATGGCGATTTAGATATAATAACTTTTGCCATTACTGGTTCCTACCTGGAATACCATCAGAACAAAAGCATGGAACTTTATGGTACATGTGATAGTTTAGTATATGAAGTAAAAAACAGATGTTGGGGATTTGCTTCTGAAAACAACTTTAACAATACCTTTACATTAAATGATACATGTTCAGGCAATATTACAAATCCCGGAATTACACTTTTAGAGGAGGATTTAAGGTCTGCTGAAAGGCATTCAGGATCCTGTCTACTATGTTTGGATTTGGATGGAGACAGCGATAAAGATTTAGTTTCAGGTGATATATCATTTAATAATTTAACAATGCTAAGCAATGGGGGATCTCCATCATCCTGCATTATGACGGCTGTAGACAACGCTTTTCCTTCCAATAACGCAAGCACCGCAGCTGTTGACCTTAGTCTATTCCCTTGCGGCTACCATGTAGATGCCAATAATGATGGTATTAAAGATTTAATAGTAAGTCCAAATGCTCCAAATGCATCTGAAAATTTTAATAGCGTAATTTATTATAAAAATGCAGGAACCAACAGTTCGCCCATCTTCGAATTTCAACAATCTAATTTATTACAGGACAATATGATTGATTTGGGAGAAGGATCGTATCCTGTATTTTTCGACTTCGACAATGATGGGTTAAAAGATTTATTTATAGGAAACTATGGCTATTATGGAGCAACTGGTTTTAAACATAAAATAGCACAATTTAAAAACACTGGCACGCTATCATCACCAATATTTGAATTAATAACCAACGATTATGCAAACATGAGTGCGCTAGGAATTACAAACATGACTCCAAGCTTTGGAGATATGGATGCTGATGGCGATTCGGATATGATTGTAGGTGGGTACGATGGGAAATTGCATTATTTCCAAAACAATGCTTTACCTGGCGCTACCGCTAATTTTGTTTTAACGCAAGCTAATTTTAAAAATTCAAATGGCCGCATCATTGATGTAGGTGATTTTGCAGCACCACAAATTATAGATATAAATAATGATGGTAAAAACGACTTAATAATTGGCGGAAGAAACGGCAAAATTGGATATTATAACCATATTGGAACTGCTAATACTGCAACACCTGTTTTGGATTCTATCACGCACTTTTGGGGAAATATTAAAGTAAATATGCCAGGATATTTTACAGGATATAGCTATCCGTTTTTATTTAAACAAAATGGAATTACTAAGTTATTGGTTGGCGGTGAAAGTGGGTATTTAAGATTTTATGATAGTATCGATGGAAATCTTAATGGAGTGTTTACTTTAATAGATTCTACCTACGAGGGTATTTATCAAGGCACACGTACGGCTCCTTTTGGGGCAGATATTAATAATGATGGTTATATGGATCTGATAGTTGGTAATTACGAAGGGGGCGTTTCTTTTTACAAAGGTATTTCATCCAATATAACAGCTTTAAAACAATTGGATGATTTAACTCCTTGCCAGTTCGATATTTTCCCAAACCCTGTAAATACAAGTGTTATCATAAAAATAAGTGGCGACAAAACAAGCACATTTACAGTAGATATTTTTACAATAATAGGACAACATATTTTAACCGAAAAAATAAATAATAATATCAAGGTTACAATAAATACGGAATCTTTAAAGCAAGGGGTATATATTTGTAGATTATCGGAACAAACAAAAGATGGTAATACAAAAAAAGCGGTTCAAAATAAACGAATTGTAATACAGCACTAAAAACTTATGGCCTTACCTCCTTTAAAAATTGCAAATTACTAACAATCAGATATTTAATAAAATAGCTTAAGAATTATTTTTTGTACATATATTAATTTAACTCCTATTACGTAAATTCTAATCACTTAAGTAAAAAGTTTATTATTTAATGTCTATATTTGTAGTCTGAAATTAAACAAATGAAAAAAACAAATAAAAATATCCACATTATTATTGACATCTCCTAAAGAGAAAGGATAGTAATTTGTCTATTACAGAGCCTTTCATAATAGAAAGGCTTTTTTTATTTGGTAGAATAAATAAAAATAAATAAAAATAACATGTATTACAACGACAACACAATAGTGTTTTTTAATGGACAATGGGTAAAAGCCAAAGACCTCATGATAAGCCCTTATGTGCAATCCATGCATTATGGTAATGCTGTATTTGAAGGTATCCGTTCATACGGCACTCCTGATGGGACAAGAATATTTAAATCCGAAGAACATTTTAAGCGTTTATTATTTTCTGCAAAAAAGATGCACTTAAAAATAAATTACACAACTGAGGAGTTAACGAATTTCACCTATCAACTTTTAGAAAAAAACAATTTAGGAAATGCATACATACGCCCATTAATATTTGCAGGGACTAATATGTCACTCATTCCATCGGATGAGTCACATATTATTTTATGCGCTTGGGAATGGGAGAAATATTTAGGAACTAAATTATTGGATGTGATGACCTCGTCCTACCAACGCCCAAATCCTAAATCATGCCATGTAGAAACGAAAGTAACCGGCCATTATGTAAATTCTATATTAGCAAGCACTGAAGCCAAAGAAAAAGGATTTGACGAAGCGCTATTGTTAGATATGAATGAGAATGTTGCGGAAGGTCCTGGAGCAAATTTCTTTTTTGAGAAAGATGGTGTTCTATATACTTGTCCTTTAGGCAATATTCTTCCAGGCATAACCCGCGCTACCATAATTGAATTGTGCGAAGAGTTAGGAATCAAAATAGTGGAAAAACACTTTAAACCAGAAGAGGTGAAAGGTTCCGACAGCGCTTTCTTTACTGGCACTGCAGCCGAGGTGTCGGGAATTAATTCCTTAGACAAAATACCTTTCAAATTAAAATGGGATGATTCTATCGGTTCTATTTTACAATCAAAATATATAAGAAGGGTAGCCTTTAATGAATATGGAAAATTTTCATTGGTATAAAAAAACAACATGAATTTAAATCACTATAGTAAATCAGTTACCCAAGATGATTCACAACCAGCTTCGAAAGCCATGTTGTATGGTATTGGATTAACTGATGAAGATATGCATAAAGCGCAAGTAGGCATTGCTTCCACTTGGTATGAAGGCAATACATGTAACATGCATTTGAATACACTTTCCAAATATATAAAAGAAGGTGTTCAAAAAAATGAAATGGTAGGGCTTCAATTTAATACCATTGGCATAAGTGATGGTATTACTAATGGGACAGCAGGGATGCGCTATTCATTAGTATCACGTGAGCTAATTGCCGATTCGGTAGAGGCTGTAACAGCTGCTCATTTTTATGATGGATTAATCACGGTAGCTGGTTGCGATAAAAATATGCCAGGTGTAATCATGGCAATGATAAGAGTAAATAGGCCATCTATCATGGTATATGGAGGGACAATCGCTTCTGGAAATTACAAGGGGAAGAAACTAAATATAGTATCGGCCTTTGAGGCCTTGGGCGAAAAATATGCCGGTAAAATAAATGAAGAAGATTATAATGGTGTGATTAAAAATGCTTGCCCTGGTGCTGGTGCTTGTGGCGGGATGTATACGGCTAATACTATGTCATCGGCAATAGAAGCTTTAGGATTATCTTTGCCTTATAGCTCTTCTAATCCGGCATTAAGTAAGGAAAAAAAGGAAGAGTGTTTAATAACAGGTAAATATTTGAAAAATCTTTTAGAAAAAAATATAAAACCATCTGATATATTAACTAAAAAATCTTTTGAAAATGCTTTTACTTTAGTTGTTGTTCTTGGTGGATCTACCAATGCCGTTCTTCACTTAATTGCAATGGCAAAAACTGCAGGAATCGATTTTAAATTAGAGGACATAACCCGTATCAATGAAAAAACGCCTGTATTAGCAGACCTTAAGCCTAGTGGAAAATATTTAATGGAAGATGTGTTTGCAAATGGAGGGGTACCTGCCATAATGAAATACCTCTTGAGTAAAAAACTATTACATGGGGATTGTTTAACTGTAACAGGAAAAACTATTAGAGAAAACTTGGAAGATGTCATTGATTTACCTATAGGACAAGACATCCTACTTCCTATAGAGAAACCTTTGAAAGCATCGGGACATCTTAGAGTATTGTATGGCAACATAGCCCCTGAAGGTTCTGTAGCAAAGATAACAGGTAAAGAAGGAGAATCTTTTACAGGTCCGGCAATTGTTTTTGAAAATGAATTTGAGTGTATAAGCGGAATACGTGAAGGAAAAGTAAAAGCTGGTCATGTTGTAGTGATAAGAAATGAAGGGCCTAAAGGAGGGCCTGGGATGCCTGAAATGCTTAAACCTACAGCTGCTTTGATAGGTGCAGGATTAGGGAAAAGTGTAGCCCTTATAACGGATGGACGATTTTCTGGAGGAACACACGGTTTGGTGGTTGGACATGTTTGTCCGGAAGCATTTGATGGTGGGCCTATTGCATTAGTAAAAGATGCCGATATAATTAAGATTGATGCGATTAATAACACAATAGATGTTCAATTAACGGTTGAAGAATTAACTGAAAGAAAAAGACAATGGCAACAGCCCGAATTAAAAGTAAAATTTGGAGTTCTACTAAAATATGCGAAACAGGTAAGTTCCGCCAGCAAAGGATGTTTAACTGATCTATAATTAACAAATGAAAAAACACAATAAATATAATTCAGAAGTAACTGGAGCAGAGGCTTTAATATTAGCCCTTTTAGATGAAAATGTTACTGATATATTTGGTTATCCAGGAGGAGCTATCATGCCAGTGTATGATGCACTGTATGATTACATGGATAAATTAAATCATTATTTGGTTCGTCATGAGCAAGGCGCAACCCATGCTGCACAAGGCTATTCGCGTGTTTCAAAGAAACCTGGAGTAGTACTTGCAACATCTGGACCAGGAGCAACTAATTTAATAACAGGCATCGCCGACGCTCAAATAGATTCCACACCATTGGTTTGTATAACCGGACAAGTAGCTTCCCATTTATTAGGAACGGATGCTTTTCAAGAAACAGATGTGCTAGGAATATCAATGCCCATAACTAAATGGAACATTCAAGTAACGAAAGCAGAAGACATAGCACCTGCAATTGCAAAAGCTTTTTATATAGCAACTTCTGGCCGACCAGGACCTGTATTGGTTGACATAACCAAAGATGCGCAGTTTGGAAAAACAAATTATCAATATAAAAAATGTGAAAGTATACGTAGTTATGTTCCGTATCCAAAAGTAAATATTGAAGATATTACAATGGCTGCGAATTTAATAAATGAAGCCGAACGGCCATTTATACTTTGCGGACACGGTGTTTTATTATCTGGCGCAGAAAAACAATTATTAGAATTGGCAGAAAAAGCGAATATACCGGTTGCTTCCACATTATTGGGATTGTCAACATTTCCTCCTGAAAACCCTTTGTATGTAGGGTATCTGGGCATGCACGGAAATTATGGCCCTAATTTATTAACTAATGAATGCGATGTATTAATTGCCATAGGGATGCGTTTTGATGACCGTGTAACTGGCAATGTAAGTAAATATGCGAAGCAAGCAAAAGTGGTTCATTTTGAAATAGATCCTTCAGAGGTAAACAAAATTATTCAGGCTGATATTGCAGTACTAGGCGATGCGAAAGAATCCTTGGAATTATTATTACCAAAAATAAAATCTAAAAACAGAAAAGAATGGTTAAAGCGATTCGAGGAATGTAATGTAATAGAGGACGAAAAAGTTATACGCCAAGCCATTAATCCTGATTCGGAAAAGTTAAGAATGGCCGAAGTAATAGACAAATTTCATAAGATAAGTGAGGGGGATGCAATTGTTGTGACGGATGTTGGGCAGCACCAAATGATTACATCACGTTATTATAAATTCAACCAGCCGAATCATTTCGTTACATCTGGCGGCTTGGGAACAATGGGCTTTGGCTTGCCGGCAGCGATAGGTGCAAAAGTAGCTCTACCCAATAAAGAAGTGGTAACTGTTTTGGGTGATGGAGGCTTTCAAATGACGATACAAGAGTTGGGAACTATTATGCAGAGTAGTATTGCCGTAAAAATTATTGTATTGAATAATAATTTTTTAGGAATGGTTCGTCAATGGCAACAACTATTTTTTGATAGGCGTTACTCTTTTACGGAAATGAAAAACCCTGATTTTATTGCTATTGCCGCAGGATACGGAATAAAAGGAAAAAAAGTAACGAAACGAGATGACCTGTATCAAGCTATTAAAGAAATGTACGAAGCGAAAGAAGCTTACCTTTTAGAGGTTGTTGTAGAAAATGAAGAGAATGTATTTCCAATGGTGACAACAGGTGCAGGAGTTTCAGAAATAATATTAGAATAAATTTATAGGCATGAAAACAACATATACAATTTCCATATTCACAGAAGACAGTATAGGATTATTAAATAGAATTACCATTATATTCACTCGCAGGCACATCAATATAGAAAGTATTACCGCCAGCGAAAGTGAGGTAAAAGGAATTTACAGATACACTATTGTAGTAACCGTTACAAAAATTTTAGTTGAAAATTTAGTAAAGCAAATCGATAAACAGATTGAAGTTCTAAAAGCATTTTATCACGTAAACTCTGAAATTGTGAGTAGAGAGATTGCTTTGTATAAAGTTTCGTCAATTGCATTAAGAGAAAATGATCTTTTTATAAAAATTATAAACGACAATCATGCAAAAATTCTTAGCGTCTCCAACGATTATGTTGTAATAGAAAAAACGGGCGATGAAGTAGGAATAAGTCAATTGTTTAAAGATTTAGAGAAATTTGGCGTGCTTGAATTTGCAAGAAGCGGTAAAGTGGCTATAACCAAACCAATGAAGACATTAACAACTTATTTAAAAGAAATAGAGAGTAACAGTAAAATAACAATTAAAAACTATAATAGCAATTAAAATTATGGCACAGATAAACTTTGGAGGCGTTACCGAAAACGTAATTACACGCGAAGAATTTACAGTGGATAAAGCACGCGAGGTATTAAAAAATGAGATAGTAGCCGTAATAGGTTACGGGGTGCAAGGTCCCAGTCAATCATTAAATTTAAAAGACAATGGTATAAATGTTATTATTGGGCAGCGCAAGGGAGGTAAGAGTTGGGACAAAGCATTATCCGATGGTTGGATAGAAGGGGAAAATTTATTCGAAATAGAAGAAGCTTGCAAACGAGCAACAATACTACAATACTTATTGTCGGATGCAGGACAAATAACCACTTGGCCATTAATAAAGCCTTATTTAACAAAAGGAAAAACATTGTGTTTTTCTCATGGATTTGGTATTACCTTTCATGAACAAACAGGAATTGTTCCACCTAAAGACATAGATGTAATTCTTGTAGCGCCAAAAGGTTCCGGCACATCCTTGCGCAGGCTATTTCTTCAAAACAAAGGCTTGAATTCCAGTTTCTCTGTTTTTCAGGATGCTACTGGCAAGGCGCAAGATAGAGCAATAGCTTTAGGTATTGCAATAGGTTCTGGGTATTTATTTGAAACTGATTTTAAAAAAGAAGTTTATTCCGACTTAACAGGTGAACGTGGAATATTAATGGGAGCCTTGGCTGGTTTGTTTGAAGCGCAATACAACGTATTAAGAGAAAATGGCCATTCTCCTTCTGAGGCATTTAATGAAACTGTGGAAGAATTAACACAAAGCTTAATGCCGCTTGTTTCAGAAAATGGTATGGACTGGATGTTTGCAAATACATCGGTAACAGCGCAGCGCGGAGCATTGGATTGGAAAAGTAAATTTAGAGATGCAGCTGCTCCTGTATTTAAAGAATTATATGCGAGTGTAGCATCAGGAAAAGAAGCGGCACGTGTTATTGCAGAAGGAAGCAAATCGGATTACAGGGAACAGTTAGAAATAGAATTAAAAGAAATAAGAGAATCAGAATTATGGCAAGCTGGTGCAGCCGTAAGAAAATTAAGACCATGACACTATCAGTTGAAAAAATATGTGCTGCCGCAAAAACTTTAGATGGAGTAGCTTTGCATACCCCATTGCAATATAATGTTCAGTTAAGCGAAGAGTTTAATTGCAACATATATCTAAAAAGAGAAGATTTACAAGTTGTACGTTCCTATAAAATAAGAGGTGCGTATAATAAAATAAGCTCCTTATCGGAAGCAGAAAGACAAAAAGGAGTAGTTTGTGCAAGTGCGGGCAATCATGCCCAAGGCGTAGCATATTCCTGCAATAAATTAAATGTTAGGGGCACGATATTTATGCCCGTAACTACTCCGGCTCAAAAAATAAGTCAGGTAAAATTATTTGGAAAAGAACTCATAGAAGTGATTTTAGTTGGGGATACTTTTGATGATGCGAACAAAGCAGCTGTTGTGTTTTGCAATTCGAAAGATGCTGCTTTTGTTCATCCTTTTGATGATGAAAAAGTAATTGAAGGGCAAGGAACAGTTGCAAAAGAGATTATAGATGATGCTGATTTTAAGATTAATTATATTATAGTTCCAATAGGAGGAGGAGGATTGGTTGCTGGAGTAGTAAGTTATATTTCTCAGGTAAGTCCCGACATAGAAATCATTGGGGTAGAGCCAGAAGGGGCTCCTTCTATGAAAACGTCTATAACAAATGGGTATAACACGGAACTTCTAGAAATAGATAGATTTGTAGATGGAGCCGCTGTTAAAAAAGTAGCTGACAAAACCTTTGAAATTTGTAAAGATAAGTTGAACGAAATTGTGCTTATCCCTGAAGGAAAAGTTTGTACAACTATATTAAATCTTTATAACAAACAGGCTATTGTGGTTGAACCAGCGGGTGCATTAACTATAGCTTCCTTACATTTTCTGAAAGAAAAATTAAAGGGAAAGAATGTAGTTTGCATTGTTAGCGGGAGCAATAATGATATTATGCGTACAGAAGAGATCCGCGAACGATCTTTATTATATGAGGGATTAAAACACTTTTTTGTAATCCGATTTCCACAAAGAGCAGGAGCTTTAAAAGAATTTGTAAGTACGGTTTTAGGGCCGCAGGATGATATTGTTCATTTTGAATACATAAAAAAACATAACCGTGAAAATGGACCTGCCTTAGTAGGACTTGAAATTAAAAACCCACAAGATATAGAAACGCTAAAAGAGAGGCTGCATGAACTAGGATTTCAATATGAATATTTAAATAAAAACGATAATTTATTTCAATTTTTGATGTAATTATTTTTGCGGTTTTTGTTTTTACTATAAGAGAAAAATAAGGTTCTCCTTCTTATAGAAAAGCTACTTGGTAAAGCTTTCAAAACAATTTCGACAAAACATGTCTATTAATAAAAGAAGATGATTTCTTTTTTTAAAATATCCTCATTAAAACGCGCGCGAGGAATTAACAAACGTGATGCAGGGTTGCAGTTGGGAAGGAATCATTTGCTCTTTATTTTTCATTTCTTTTGTTTTAAAACAAAAAAAACACACAGTTTTTAAACCATTTAATTTGCAGATTTATTTCAAAAACTTCACTTAGGAATTGGGACAAAATAACCTTTCCATTTTGACTTGTTCTTTTGCCATTTTTCCGCGTTGTAAAATCGTTAAATAGCTAAGGCTATTCGCCTCATTTACGCCTTGAAAAAAAACAAAATAACTACGTCAATTCTGTAAACTTTATTTTGTCCCAACTCCTTATCTGTATTTTTAGAGAAATTAATTTGCATTATAATTACAAATCAATAAACTCCCAAACAGATTTATATGCCCCAATCGATTCCGTATAATCAAGAAAATTTTTATAAAAAACATGATTGGCAAGCGTAGCACTATCTCCAATAACAACAAGTTTTTTTTTGGCTCGCGTTAGTGCAACATTCATTCTGCGTATATCGTTTAAGAATCCAATTTCTTTCATATCGTTGCTTCTTACCAAACTAATATAAATTACATCCCGCTCCTGTCCTTGAAATCCATCTACGGTTTTAATTGCAATTTGCGACCTGTAATTATCAAAGTAAGGATCCAATGCTATTTGCGTAGTTAGATATTGCACCTGCTCCTTGTAAGGAGAGATAATGCCAACGCTTATTCGATTCGCCGCTTTATTACTTTGGGAGTATTGCTCCAACAAAAGTTTTAAATGTTTAATAAGGAGTTGCGCTTCTTCTGGATTAGCAATACTTAAACTTTCTGGATTTATAATTTCATTGTACCCAATACCTGCAGTATCAATAAAATCGAGAGGAGTATTCAACAATATTTCATTTTTATCGAAACTTAATACAGTACTTTTTACAGATTCATCTGCAATTAAATTATTATGATAAAAATTTTTATTCGAAAAATTCATGATATGCTCATGCATGCGATACTGTATATTAAGCATCACAGAAACATTATCTAAATGCATACAATGTTCAAACAATGTTTCTTTCAAACCTTGCGCTTCAGCACTTTTCGATTTAACAGTTGGAGGCAATTGGAAATGGTCTCCCGCAAATATTACGCGGTTGCTTCGTGTAATTGGAATCCAGCACATCGGCTCGAGCGCCTGCGCTGCTTCATCAATAAATACAGTGGTGAAATGTTTGTCGCGCATCATTTTCCCTGATGATACAACAGGTGTACAAGCAATAACTTGCGCTTTCTCAAATTGCTCATGAAAAATATAATCTTCTAAAACACGTGCTTCATTTAATATTTTACGCGCTTCCATGTAAAACAATTGGCGTTGTTCACGCTCCTCTCTACCGAAAGTACGTTTATATTTTCCTGCCATCCGAAAGTATTCTTCAGCATTTTTGCGATATTTTTTTAACTCTTTATAGGATTCGTGGGTAGACATTTTAATATCCAGCGTATTCATCCATACCTCTTCTGAAATACGCGCAGGATTGCCTAATCGCAAAACATTAATACCTTCGCGATGTAATTTTTCTGTTAGCAAATCGACAGCTATATTACTTGAGCTACATACTAATACCTGCTTTTCTATTTTCAATGTTTCACATATGGCCTGAACCAAAGTTGTAGTTTTTCCTGTCCCCGGTGGGCCATGAACAACAGCAATATCTTTAGCGGCAATAATTTTTTGAACAGCAGTATTTTGTGAATTGTTTAATCCTGTTATTTTAAATGATTCAACTATTTTATCAAATGCAGGAAGCTTTAATCCGTAAATTACATCACGCAATATCGCCAAACGATTGTTCGAAGCGTTAATTACCTTTTCCATCGCAATATCCATTTCCCGATAGCTGCTTTCATCGAACAATAAATTAATACCAAGCTTTCCATCCTCGCACCAATCAGGTAATTCATCGATGCTGAGCGATAAGCGGATTTTATTTGGATTAATTACCTTTATGACCCCATTGATAGCTTGCTCATCAGGATAAGTATTTGAAAAAAGTGCTGCATTTTTCCCTCCTGAAAATTGATGCGGTTCATTATGATTTGTTGTTCGTTCAATATCAATGGACAGGTATTCGCCGTGACCAATTTCAATATTGGCAATAACTATAGGATACCATGTTACACCATTTTCTTTACGGAAATTAATATTATTGCGAGAAAAATGTTGTTTGTATTGTGCAAAATCTTCGTCACGCTCTATTTTCAGTAGCTTCCGCAAAAGCAACAAACGATCAATTGGTGGTTTCATTTTTATTTATAAAAAATTAAGTAAATGAATATCCGATTTATTAGAACTACTTTTTGAAAATGTTCCATCTTAAATTATGTAAAAATTAAAGACATATTTTTTCTCAAAAATGCACTAAAAACAAGAGAAAACATAAGAAAAGTTTAAAAATATTTACACAACAAAATTATTAATTAAAATATACCCATCGGTGTTTTAGCCTCTATTTAAGAAAAAATTAGAAATTTGCATAAAAAATAAAATATGGATTCAATAAGCCACATCGTTTTAGGAGCTGCCATTGGTGAGGCTGTTCTCGGCAAAAAAATTGGCCGCAAAGCCATGTTATGCGGCGCTATTGCGGATACTATTCCGGATTTTGATGTTTTTGCTGAATCATGTAACACACATGCCCAGCAATTGATGGTACACAGAGGAATTACGCACTCCTTTCTTTTTGTTGTTATAATTGCCCCTATATTGGGTTGGCTCTTGCATAAAGGATTAAATAAAACTGGTGTTAGCTGGAAAAGCTGCACATGGCTATTTTTCTGGGGCTTATTATCTCACATTGTTATTGATGCCATGACTTGCTATGGAACCGGTTGGTTTGAACCTTTCAGCAGTTATCGTGTATCGTTTAATACCATATTTGTTGCGGACCCATTTTATACCATTCCTCTTTTAATTTGTGTTTTAATCGCATTAATTGCAAAAAACGCTTCGGCCAAAAGAGTTAAATGGAATATTGCAGGATTGATAATTAGTTCAATTTACCTGGTTTTTACAATGCTGAATAAATGGCACATAAATGGTAAAATGAAAGAATCAATAGCAAAACAAAACATTGACATTACAGAATTTGTTACAACCCCTACCCCATTAAATAATTTTTTATGGATGTCGTACGCGAAGGATTCTTGCGGTTTTTGGTTTGGTTATTATTCTGTTTTTGATGAGGCTAATGATATAGCATTTTTTCATGTTGATCAAAAAAAAGAATTGCTCTCAGCATATCAAAATGAGGCTTCGGTTAAACTTTTAAAACAATTTTCCAAAAACTATTATTGTATGAATAAAATAAATAATGATGTTTATTTTAATGATATTCGTTTCGGACAAATTGGAGGTTGGGATAAACCTACCGATGCTTTTGTGTTTTCATTTAAACTAAATAAAGATGCTGACAACTCAATGGCATTGGATCGATCTAAATTTAAAGGTTCTTACTCAGATGCAATTTCTTCATTAGTAACAAGGATAAAAGGCAAATAAATTGACACCAACGGAATTATTAATAGGGGTATCAGGTATAGTTGGTAATGAAGTATTAAAAACTTTACTACTAGATAAGGATTATGGAAAATTAAATTTTTTGTCTGAAAACCATTATCCATTAATCACAAGAAACTATTATACACCTTATAAGTTTTGATGGTATCGAATTTACAAATAAATTATCTGAACCGCTTTGCATACCATTTCTATTTTTCTTTTTTTATACGATTTAAAGGCAAATGATTTAAATATCTTCTTTTTTTTCGTAATAATTTTTTAAAAACAAAACAAACATCAATATATTTGTTAAACATTATCGAAACATAATTTTTTATTACAATTGAATACATTTCTAAAACTATTTGAAATATTAATAAGTTGGTTAAGGAGTAAATTAACTCCTCGACAAACCTTAGTTTTTTCAAGTGTTATTGTTGGCTTTACTGCCGGCCTCTTTGCTGTATTACTTAAATTAGCAGTTTTTTACATTCACCACTTTATAACACATGATTATAATATAGATTATCCATATTTAATGTATATGGTTTTTCCTACTATTGGAATTTTTCTATCCGTGATATTCGTTCAGTATCATTTGAAAGGACGTTTCAGAAAAGGTACCGCCAATGTTCTGCATGCAATTGCAAAAAAGTCAAGCTTTTTAAAGAAAGATCAAATGTATTCCCACCTAGTAACTAGTGCGCTAACTGTCGGTTTTGGTGGCTCGGCAGGTTTAGAGGCCCCAATTGTGGTGACAGGTGCTGCAATTGGCTCTAATTTCGGCAAAACGCATAAAATAAATTATAACGACCGAACGCTGCTGGTGGGCTGCGGCGCGGCGGCAGGGATAGCAGCAGCTTTTAATTCACCTATTGCAGGCGTATTATTCGCCTTAGAAGTATTATTGGCTGATGTTACCATATCTGCTTTTATCCCTTTAATTATAGCTGCCGCAACCGGAGGGCTCCTTTCAAAAATTATTTTACAGGAAAGCACCTTACTTACATTTAAATCTATTTCACCATTTGATTACCATAATGTTCCTTATTACTTAATTCTGGGCTTGTTAGCCGGCCTAATTTCAGTTTATTACGCGCGTGTATACCTTAAAATAGATACTTTATGGACAAGAGGAAAATTTAATGTTTATACAAAGGTTCTCCTTGGTGGCAGTATGCTTGCTATATTAATTTTATTTTTTCCTTCACTTTTTGGTGAAGGTTATGAAAGCATTAAAATACTTTCAGGCGATAATCCTGAGAAACTTTTCGAAAACAGTATCTTATCCAATTTTTTATCTAATAATTGCCTCATCATACTATTTATTTTATTAACAATGTTCTTTAAAACAATTGCTGCAGCTATAACTATAGGTAGTGGAGGTAATGGCGGCAACTTTGCTCCATCTTTGTTTGTTGGCGCTTACCTTGGTTTTGCTTTTGCCAAAACAATTAATTTTCTTGAAATTACAAGTCTATCCATAAGCAATTTCACTATTGTTTCAATGGCTGGAGTTTTAAGTGGCGTTATGCACGCCCCGCTCACTGCGATATTTTTGATAGCTGAAATAACTGGAGGTTATGAACTGATGATTCCGTTGATGATTGTTTCTTCAAGTAGCTATATAATTTCAAAATATTTTGAGCCCTTTTCTATGGATTTAAAACGCCTTGCAATAAAAGGCGAGATTTTCACCGCTGATAAGGATAGAAATATACTAACCTCATTAAAAACATCTAACTTAACTGAAACAGATTTTCAAATAGTTTCACCTGATGAAACCTTAGGAACATTAATAAAAATAGTAGCAAATTCCAAACGAAATATTTTCCCAGTGGTATCAAACGAAAAGCTTGTTGGTGTTGTTGTTATTGATAACATTAGAGAAATAATGTTTAAACATGAAATGTACGATACCGTATTTGTAAAAGAAATAATGAGAGAACCATTCGCAATTATTACTCCAGAAGAAAATATGGATTCTGTTATGATAAAATTTGATGAAACAGGTGCCTGGAATTTACCTGTTTTGAAGGATGGAAAATACATAGGATTTATATCTAAAACTAGTATTTTTATTCATTATAGAAACAGGCTTACTAAAAGAATAAGTGAATAAAATTTATTTCTCAAAAAAAAACAGAATTTTTATTTATTAGAACACCCTATTTTACATGCCATTTATTATATTATTTCAATTATTTATTAAATACCATCACTATAATTAGATACTTCTAAAATATATTAATAAGCTGGTGTTTATATATTTTATTAAAAAACCAATGTTTTTATATACCCCAAATAAAACGGAAACAAACAAATTTGATTTTTTTATTTAGCTTTGTATGTAATTATTTATTGGTCAATTTTAAATTGTTTTATTTTCTTTTAAATCAAACCGTCTAATTTTGTTGCGTTATACATTAAATTTTATTTTAAAGCTTAGAATAAATGATATTTAAAAAACATATTTCAGCACCCCATATATCACAATATTCATCCATGAAGGTTGTTAAAAAAAATTTCTTATCATTACCTTTAAGAGTTAAATTAAGTTGGATGTTTTGTGTTTTAACTCCTTTTATTTCAATCGCACAAAACACAATTTCCGATACAGGAAAGGTTAATTTTGTTCAGGATATTAAGGTACAAGAATTGTTGGTTAAACATATTGAAATTAATTCAAAAGCAATTAAAAAAGGCTATAGGGTTAAGATACATTTTGGCTCAGATAAAAATAAAGCCAAAGAAATTAAACTAAACTTTATTACAAAATTTCCTGATGTAGCGGCATACGAAAAATATGACCAACCAAATTTCAATATAAGAGTGGGCGATTTCAGAACAAAATTAGAGGCTTATAAATTTTTGAAAGAGCTGCAACCCGAATTCCCTTCAGCATTCCTTGTGCAAGACGAAATAGAAATTAAATAGAGGCTATCGACAGGAGCTAAATAAGTAAAAAAATTAACTTTTGTTGGGGTATATCCATAAAGAAATTTTTTCTGGAAGGTTATCTGCTGAAAAGTCAGCGCTTTCACTTCTAATGGTAATTAACACTTCACCGTATTTATAAGACTTTGCGGACCAAACATTAAAACCATTTTGAGATTGACTATTACCAAAATGGTGGTCGAAATACGTTTTAAATTCAATAAAAACATCCTCCTTTTCCCCTGCATTATTTATATAGATATCTGTATGTATTTCGTTTAAACCAACTTCGTCAAAACTATATGCAATATTATAAGAACCATTGGAAATTAATTTATATTCATAATATAAATAATCTTTAGAAACTTGAACTGGCCTTCCTATTTCCTTCGATTGAATAAAACTTTTACTATCGCCGAAATTAAAACCCCGAAACGTAGCTAAATCAGAAAACAAAACACTTTCTACTGTAGCGCCATATTCGGAAAGTTTCGATTTTTTATTTTTACATGAAAATGCCGATATGCCTATAAATAAGGCTAAGGTTACTAATAGAAGAAACTGTTGGCGTGGCGAACACATAATTATTTGTATTGTATAACAAAAATACAAATTCTACTTTGTTAATTCAATACAAAATATAAAATCAATTAGTGATTATTTAGGGCCTTTGTTTATTATATAAATAAATCTTATTTAAAGGAGCTAAGCTGTCTCCAATATCAATAGTTATATATTGCTTTCGTTAGGCGATATAAATTTAAAATATAGATACTTTGATAAGTGGTGAAGTATTTTATCTCACCAAGGTCACATGTCCACTATATTTGTTTTTTCCACCTTTAAAGTCAGTAGCCTGGATAAGGTAAATATATTCATCTGCCTGTGCAATTTCATTACCCTTATTTACTTTTCCATCCCATGGTTTATCTATAGCATCGGTTTTATAAATTAAATTACCCCAGCGGTCAAAAATAGTCATTTCAAATTCTTTTATAAAAACACCTTTACCGATGAAAGTATCATTTATCCCATCACCATCCGGTGTGAATGCGTTAGGAATATAAAATAAAAAATCTGGTTCAATAATTACTGTTTGATAAGTTGTATCAACACAATTGTATTGAGTGGATGTTATCAGTGTTATAATGTAAGTGCCTGTATCTCCATAAGTATAAGGAGCTGGGATTGAAACAGAAGAAGTAGCCGTCCCATCACCAAAATTCCAGTTCCAATAATCTGCTCCTTTGGATACATCTATAATTGAAATAGTAGGATCCAAGATTGTTGTTGTTTGAGGTTGAACTGTAAAACTCGCATCAGGATTGGGATATACTGTTATATAATTATTTTTGGATACGGTAGTAAAGCAGCCGCTATCGGAAGTAACCGTTAAGGTAACATCAAAAGAATGGGGCGCAACTAAAAAGTCGTTCGTATAACAATGATCAAAAGATTGCGAACTTATTCCGGGGCTGCCATCTCCAACATTCCATGCCCATTGAAAAACAGATCCGTTTAAAACAGAAGATGAATTTTGAAAAGAAATGCAAAGAGGTTCGCAACCCACAGTATCACTTGCACTAAAATTTACAACAGGGTTAGGACTTACAGTAACGGTTTTTGTAATAGAATCCAAACAACCAAAATTTGAAACGACAATTAACTCTACATTGTAATCGCCTGATGAAGCATAAAAATGGCCGCCTGGAAGAGCTTGGTTAGTATTAATCAAGCTTCCATCCCCAAAATCCCAAGCCCAGGATTGTATTGCATCGTTAACTGGAATGTTTGATAAGTCGGTAAACGGAACAGCAGTTCCATTGCAAACATTATTTGTAGAAAATTGCGCAATAGGATTGGGATACACCGAGATGTAATTATTTTTAGAAAGAGAACTTACACAACCGCTATCGGAAGTAACCGTTAGCATGACATTAAAAGAGAGAGGCGAAAAGCTATTGCTATAACAATGGTTTGGATTGACAGCACTGTTTGTTGCACCACCATCTCCAAAATCCCATAAATATGTTACATTATCTCCTGTATTTATGGATGATAAATCCTGCAAGGAAACACAGAGCATAGCACAGCCGGTGGTATCATTTGCTGTAAAATTTATAGTTGGATTTGGGTTTACTGTAATTAATTTAGTGATTGAATCGAAACATCCGAAATTAGAAAAAGCCATTAATTGAACACTATAAGAACTATCCATAGCAAACAGGTAAGATGGATCTTGGGCATTATTTAATGAACTGCCATCACCAAAATTCCATGAATAGGATTGTATTGTATCAGAGGGATTAATAGTTGAGATATTAGTGAATACTACACTGTTTCCATCGCATACATTGGCAGCGGAAAATTGTGGTAGTGGTAGAGGGTGAACCACTAAATTAAATGATGCGCTATCATTACAATTATTACTGTTTGTTGCAACAACAAAATAGGTTTGAGTTGAGTTGGGTGATACTTTAATTGCAACAGCAGTTTCTCCGTTACTCCATAAATAGCCGTTACTACCCGATGCTGTTAATATAGTACTATCGCCAGCACAAATACTTGCAACACCTGTTATTGAAGCTATTGGTAAAGTGTCTACTATTATAATTAAACTATCTGTAGAAGAGCAATTATTGTTATCGGTGCCGGTAACATAGTATTTGGTAGTAACTATAGGGCCTGCTGTTACCGCTGTTCCATAGCTTGTGTTCAATCCTATAACCGGAAACCATGAATAGGAAAATGCACCACTGGCGTTTATTTGCAATGAGTCTCCTATACAAACTGATGTGTCGGGACTGATTGTTAGGTTAGGCAATTGATGAACAACTATTTGTATTGTTGCAGTATCCTTACAGTTATTATAATTAGAAATCACCTGGTAAGTAATATCGTTTATTGGTGATGCGATAACCGTTTTTGCAGTATCACTGCTTAAAGTAGTTGCAGGTGACCATAAATATTTTGATTGGCCTGATGCGATTAGCGTTAAGGTATCTCCTTTACAGATGCTATCCTTGCTCGCACTTATTGTTAAATTATCTACAGGTTCAAACCATTGTATTACTACTAAACCATTGCCTCCTGTTTTTATATCGCCGGCAGCACCAACTGTCATATCATAATCATTCCCCACCCCTGCTCCTGAAATATAATGGACATCAGCTGTATCGGGCGGATAAATATTTAATTCGGGTGTAAACTTGATAAGGCCACCTGGAGTGTATTTAAAGCCGGAACCTCCCTCTCCGCCATCGGCAGTATTCCCTCTGAAAGAAAATCTACTTATACCTGAAATGCCGCCCTCATATCCACCACCACCACCGCCAAAGCCTGTAGAATTTGCAATCGCATTTTGTCCTGTTAATGGTAAATAACCTCCTGACAATGGTCCGTTCCCATTGCCTCCAGATGTTTCGTTCACACCGCCAGCGTCCGCAATACCGCCACCACCACCTGCAATAACTCGTGCGTTGGCCTGTGTAACAGTAGTATAGAATAAACCACTTAGTCCGCCACCTGAACCGGTCTCGGAAGTAGCAGCAGCGCCCATAGAATTCCCACTTCCTCCAAATCCATAAGTTGCACGCGCTGTTTGATTTACATGCCTTGTGGCCCATCCGCCTTCACCTGCAACTATTATATATGTTTCACCGGACAATGTTATTAATTGGTCTACCGTAAAACCTCCTGCCCCAGCGGCCGCATTATAAACAGTGTATCCTCCGCCACCACCGGCTCCCCAGGCTTTCACTTTTATTGCTGTAACACCGGCAGGCACAATAAAATGCTGGTCAAAGCCTGTATATTTTACCGCAATACCTTTGTTGAATCCTGATTCCGGAATTACAGTTTTCCAGGCTATGGAATCGTAACCGCAAACATAACATTGGTTTAACGCTGCCAGATCAGGGTCAGCACAATCTATTAAACCATCTAGGTCATCATCGATGCCGTTATCCGGTATTTCAGGTTGATAAACAGTAACAAGCACCTCAGCAGTATCTTTACATCCAAATGAATTTGTTTTTATTACCTGATAGATCCCTGAATCAATTATTTGCGCATTTGTAATAGTTGGATTTTGCTGTGTACTGTTAAAACCATTTGGACCTGTCCAAACAATACCGCTTACTGTGTCCGTTGATAAATTAATAGCACTACCAACCGTTACCGGATTGTTGGAGTTAGCTATCGCAATGGGAGGAGGATAAATACTAACATTTGAATTGAATGTATTAAAGCATCCATCAATAGTGGTTATTACTAAAGTAACAGTATATAATCCAGCAAGGGCATAATAATGATTGGGATTTTGCAAACTACTTGTTGGGCCATTATCACCAAAGGTCCATAAATAATTGGCAATTGAAGTTGAATTGTCAACGGAAGAAGTATTTGTAAAATGGATGGAATCCCCAAAGCAGCCATCAGTTGAAGTAAAACCAGCAATAGGATTATAATACACCTGAACGGGTTTTGTGAGCGTATCGGTACAACCAACACTATTATTAACAATTAAAGTAGCATTATAGTTGCCAGAATTGGCATACAAATGTGATGGACTAGGTGAATTATCTACAGGACTTCCATCTCCGAAATTCCAGGTCCAGTTATTGATAATTCCTAAAGCTGTAAAAGAGCTGTCGGTAAATTGTGTTAAATCACCATTACAAATTGCTGTATTACTGAAAATTGGTAACGGTTGAGGACGATAAAAGATTCCCAGGTTATCAGTACTATCGCCATTTTCGGCAAAATCTGTTCCGCTATTATTATTTTTGCCCCCCTTGCCATTTTTTGTAAATGAATTATTCTAAACAATTTCGGGGATACAATCTGTATATATTATTGAACCTTGTCCACCGCCACCGCCACCGCCAACTATACTGGAATAAGTGCAGTTTCCTCCATTACCACCGTTGGCAGATACCAAAAAACAAGCTGCATTAACAATATCAAAATTCAGACAATTAATTGTAATTGTACCACCAGCCCCTGCACCGCCTGAGCCATCACCGGAAGAAGAAATATTATTGGAATTCCCATTTGCTGTTATTGAGATGGAACTACAAAAAGATGGCGTTTTAATTTTATTGGCTTTAATAATAACAATTCCACCACCACTTACACCGTTAGTAGCAGTATATGTATCTTGCTGACCACCGCCACCACCACCACCCATATACAGGCGAGTAGCAGCAATATTAATATAGGAAGATAAAGCAATCCCTCCTTTGCCTCCAACTCCATTGGGAGCATTGAAACAACCGTAACCCGGACCACCTTCTCCACCTCTTGTGAAACCGCCACCACCGCCGCCTCCGGAATTATATTCGTTTCCACCTCCTGCACCATTCAGTATTTTACCTCGCGCATTGTTCCAATGGAGAGAAATATTTTTATAAATCCCCTCCCCTTTACAACCATGAAATCGTGGTATATCCTTGTAAGAAAATTCAGTGCAACCATCTATATAGGTACTACTTATAATAGACTTCTGACCACCTCTAAAACCAATTCCGTCAGCATTGATATTATTATTTAAATTAAGAGTTCCATTTACTTCAAAAGCAATTACTCCACCAATATTTCCATCCCAAGTTAAACCATTAATATTACTTGTAGTTATGAAATTTGGGTTACCTAATATAGGGTAGCTTATTAGCTGTAACCTGCTGTTGGAACCTATATTATAATTATTTGTTAAACCTCCTGTAGTAGTTATGGAGGTTACAACTCCCGCCACTTCTGCATGGGACAGGATAGTTGCGTATTCATATAAGCCTGCACTTTTTATTGTACTTATATCTCCAAAAGCTACTGTATTGTTAGTGTCTCCAATAACATTGTCCTGCATCTGCATGATGATAATTTTTTCGCCATCTTCAAATGTGTCATATATTTCGTTAACACTGGTTATGTTTATTGTATTACCAGAAATACCGATTACCTGAGCATAGCCGTTTACAGGAGCCTGGGCGGCACTTTGAATAAAAAGTGTAATCTGCAAAATAAAAAATAATAATAATTTAGATTTCATATCTAAAATTTTAAAACAAAAAAGCAGCATTTTTTGTGAGAGCGGATATTTGAAAAAATTAACAAATATAAACGCATTATATAATTTTTTAATTCAATTCTATTTATCTCGATAGTGTAACAATCCCTTTATAATTGTGCCTTTGGTTTTTAAAATCAATTGCTATGATAGAATAAATATATACATCAGCCAATACAATTTCATTACCCTTATTAGCTTTTCCATCCCATGGTTTATTAATATCATCAGAAACAAAAATCATATTTCCCCAACGGTCGAAAATACTCATTTTAAATTCTTTTATAAAAACTCCTTTGCCGGAAAATGTATCGTTTGTTCCATCACCATCAGGTGAAAATGCATTTGGAATATAAAACACAAAATCGGGTTCAATATTTATGGCGTGCGAGGCTGTATCTAAACAATTATATTGTGTGGATGTAATCAGCGTTATCAGATAAGTACCGGTGTCGGCATAGGTGTGAGGCACAGGATTATTTAAAGATGAAGTTGTAAGATCACCAAAATCCCAACTCCAATTAATTGCTCCAACGGATAGATCTGTAATTGAAATAACCGGATCTATAATAGTTGTTGTTTCCGGCAGAACTGTAAAAGAGGCAACAGGATTGGGATACACAGTAATAAAATTATTTTTAGATAATGTGCTGACGCATCCGCTATCGGAGGTAACAGTTAAAGTAACATTGAAAAAATTTGTTGCAAATACAGAATCATTGGTATAACAATGATCAAAAGATTGAGAATTAATTACAGGACTCCCATCACCCACATTCCATTGCCATTGTACGTTATCGCCTGCAATAACAGTAGATAAATCTTGAAAAGAAATACATAGCAGTTCGCAACCAGTAGTATCCAGTGCAGTAAAAATCACAACAGGTTTTGGATTAACAATACTTATTTTAGTAGTAGAATCAGGACAACCGAAATTGGAAACCGTTAACAATTGAACAGTGTAAGAACCTACAGCAGCATAGAGGTGAGAAACATTTTGAGTTGAAACAAGCGGAGTACCATCACCCAAATTCCATGTCCAGGATTGTATCGTATCTGTTGCAGGGATGGTTGATAGCTCCGCGAATAGGGTATTAGAGCCGAAACAAACATTTGCTGTGCTAAATTTCGCATCAGGTGGTGGATGAACTACAGCATTTTTTATTAGGGTGTCTTTACAACCGTTATTGGTAGTAACAGTAAAAGAAACGGAATAGGAACCCGGGGTTGTGTAGGTATGATTTACATCCTGAGTACTCCCTGATGGGCTGCCATCATCAAAATTCCATGACCAGCTTGACACAGTACCGCTTGAAACAGTTGAAAAATCATTAAAATTCATTACCTGGTTCAAACAAACATCAGCAACACTATAGTCTGCAATAGGCATAGGATAAATAAGCACCGAATCCACATAAGTATTGCTTATACAGCCATCCTTAACAAATGTTATACTAACGGTATGATAGCCCGATGTTAAAAAAACTATTCCAACAGGATTTTGTAAAGTGGATGTAGCGGGCGAAGCGTTAGCAAAGGTCCAGAGAAAAGTAGAGCTGGGTAAAAAATTTCCACCTGCAGTAAAGCTGAAACTATTGCCTCCCAGGCATTTCCCGGCAGGAGCGGTGAATGTAGAAATGGGGATTGGACTAACAACTACTGAATTGGCGGTAAGCGGTGAAACACAGCCGTTTGCATCCACCGAAAGTGATATATTTTTTGCTCCAGCACTTGGCCAATTAACTGTGTAAGGCCCCTGACCGGAGCCGGAGACAACAGTACCTGAATTAAAATCCCATGTATAGACATCGCCTGTGGCACCAGTTCCCGTATATGTAATAGTAGCGTTTGTTCCAATACAAACAGGGGATGTAACCGTGAATGTGGAGCTTGGAGGTGTTGACACTGTTAAGCCAACTACTGTAGGTCCGGTAGTTACTCCGCAATCGGTTATGTCCAATGAAACATTATATGTGCCCGGGCTTGCATAAATATGGCTAGGGCTTTGGACAGCACTATGGGGGGTGCCATCACCAAAATCCCAATTATAAACAGCTGTGCTTCCGGCTGTACCGGTATAGGTGAAGGTTATATTATTTCCGGCACAAGCCGGAGCACTAATAGTGAAAGTAAGTGTAGGTGTTATTGCGGTGGGGCAATAAGTAAAATTAATTTTATAATTATGAGCAGCGGAAGGACCGCTATCATCAAATCTATAAATCGTTTCCCAACCATTACTACCAGTTGGCGCCTGCACCAAAGCACAAACATTGGAGCATTGGGTAACGGAGGATGTCATGTCCATACATTCCGTAGCACCCGAAATAGTGAAAGGGCTGCTCCAGTTTCCCCATGGAGTGCCATTTACAGACAATACATCTCCCGAACAGCTGGAATGCTCACCCGGATTTGAACCACCCTGGTGCACCCACCACATTTGATTTCCCTGAACATGAAGAAAATCTACAACATCAATGCATGCATGCACATCGTAAGAGATGCATTGCGAAAAGCCAGAAGCTGCAGTAAACAAAAAAAATATAAACCCCAATAAGTAATTTTTTTTCATAAATACACTTTCCTTCTTAGTGAAGTTTTCGAAATAAACCCGCAAATTAAATGGTTCAACAAGGGTGTGTTTTTCTTTTGTTTTGATGCAAGGCTGGCATTACTCCAGCCTGTAATTCGTTTAGCCTATGGTATCCATTAAAAAACTCAATTCCGCTTGTTTTTTAATGGGCAGCACTTTCATATCTGCACATAGGCGAATTTCTAAATTTCAATAATTAAAAATCATCCATAAAGATTTCTAAATACTCCATTTTATTGGTTGCTTTATTAGCTCTATAAATACTTCTTAACAGTTGCAAGGCATCAAGGGCTTCATGTATTGCCCCAAGGTGTATTTATAATCCTTTGAAAAATATTTGGTACACTCAAATATTTTCAAAATCAATTTATACGTATCTCGATAAACCTATAAATCATAATACAAAGCCATTTTATCAAAAAGTAAAATTACTCCCGTCATTTTTACTTGGCTCGGCAAAACTCAATCGAGTTTGGCTTTGCCCTCACCTTTCGCAAAAATTCGACCGCTTCGCGGTAATATTTAAATTGTTAAATAAGTAAATTGTTAAAAAGCCCGAACTGCACGAACATAGGCTGAGTTGGACTTATCGTAGTCGAACTGGATACCACCGAAGAAATACTGGCCCCAAGCGTTGAGGTTATCGGTCTCCGTAGAACTCCAATAGTATTCAACAGCAAAACCGCCAACCACATTTTTTTGCAAGTATAAAAGATTTAGTTCGTGTTTTGAAGGCAAATACCAGTCGCCATAAGTAGTAGCGCCAACTGTTACTAAATATTCATTACAAAATCTTGCTGCAAAAGTATTACCATCGACAGGCCCTTGATTTGCAATAATTATAGCTGTATTTTTTAGACCTGCACCAATACCATCACCTCTTGCACAGGTATTTGTATAAGAACCACCATACCATCTAATTCCTGCGCCTTGGTCGGCTGTGGCTGCTATTAGGCCATGCTGCCCTCCATCGTACACAAAAAAAATAATTCCTCCGCCATAGCTTTCGCCAATGGTATGAACCGGGTAACCGCCTGTGGCACCAACAGAACCATCAGTTCCATTTGTTCCGGCTACACCTGTTGCGCCAACTAAACCATTAGTTCCATTTGTTCCGGCTGCACCTGTTGCACCTACTAAACCATTTGTTCCGTTAGTTCCGGCTACACCTGTTGCTCCGTCTAAACCATTTGCCCCTGCTGCACCTGTTGCTCCTACTAAACCATTAGTTCCATTTGTGCCTGTTGCACCTGTTGCTCCTGTTGCTCCTGGCGTTCCGTTTGCACTAAATAAAGCATAAGGAACACTCATTAATTGATTTGTGCCAACTATGCTATAAGCTGTGCCGCCTGTGAGGTCGGTTTCGGTTTTTATAAAATAAGGGCCTGTTGCCCAGTTAATACCTGCAAATGTGCCTGTTACAATTGCTCCACTTCCTATTTCTAAACTTACTAAACCATTGGCATTGGTACTTGGTGTTTGGGTTTCTACATATACCGCTGTACCAGTTGATGAACCTTGCAACACGCTTATTTGCATCCCTACGGGTGTAGATATTACTAGTGCATTACTACTATTACGAATTACGGCTTGGTAACTCATTTTTTGTGGCGCTTGAGAAAAAGAGTTGAAAGTTAGTAGTTGAAAGTTAATAGTTAAAACTATTGTGATTATTAGATTTTTCATAGTGTTCATAGTATGTGGGTGGGTTCTGTAAATTTATTTTTCTTAATTTGATTCAAAATAAATAGCAGAATCCGTTAAACTATTTTCTTAAAATCAGTGCTAATATAGTATATTTATTTCGATTTTGTGCCTAAAATTTTATCTATTTATCTATTTATTTATCAAATATTTATAAGTTATTTATTTTTCATTTTTGTAATAATACCATAGGTGGGTTCAAGTTATAAATGCCAATTTTGTCCCTTAGTGCAGTTTTCGAAATAAACCCGCAAATTAAATGGTTCAAAAAGGGTGTGTTTTTCGTTTGTTTTGACACCCTTCGGTGGTTCTAAAAACGCACACCACAGGCTCGCTCAGGACAGGCTCCAGCAACAAAAATAAAGAAAAAACGCCCCCTCCCCACCTGCAACACTGCATCGCGTTTGTTCATTCCTCATGCGCGATTTCATAAGCATATTTAAAAAAAAATTGCGAGGGAGAAATTTAAGGATGAATATACACTTTTCGGAACATATATAGCGCCACTGATGAAAAAAATATTTGTTATTTATTCGGTTATTATCGAAATATATTATAATAATATTCGATTACTTCCGAATAATTCATATATTTGACATATGATAGAACGATTGCTTCAAAATCAAATCCAAAAGAGAATGAAAGACAGCAAGGCCATTATTGTGCTTGGTCCGCGGCAAGTTGGTAAAACAACACTCTTGCGCACGCTATTCTCTTCCAAAAATACCTTGTGGCTAAATGGAGATGATTCGGATACAAGAAGTTTATTGGAAAACCCGAATGCTGTCCGCTTAAAGTCAATTATAGGGAAGCATCCTTATTTAATTATTGATGAAGCGCAACGAATAGAAAACATTGGTGTTTGTATAAAAATAATTACCGATCAGTTAAATGGAATTAAAGTAATAGCAACCGGTTCGTCCAGTTTTGAATTGGCAAACAAAATAAATGAACCATTAACGGGCCGTAAGTGGGAGTTTTTTTTATACCCGCTTTCATTTCAGGAGATGGTCAATCATCATGGATTACTAAGCGAAAAAAGGTTGTTGGAAAACAGATTGTTGTTTGGATATTACCCCGAAGTAATCAACCATCCGGGGGACGAAAAAGTAATTATCAAATCGCTTGCGGATAGTTATTTGTACAAAGATATTTTAACCCGGGAACGGATTTTGAAACCCGAAAAGCTAGAGCGATTAATTCAAGCGTTGGCGTTTCAAGTGGGCAGTGAAGTGTCGTATAACGAGCTAGGGCAAACCTGCGGATTAGACAAAGAAACTGTTGAAAAATACATACAATTGCTAGAAAAAGCGTTTATCGTTTTTCGTTTGAATTCGTTCAGCCGTAATTTACGAAATGAGTTAAAAAAATCGCGAAAAATATATTTCTATGATAATGGAATACGCAATGCTGTTATCAACCAGTTTAGTCCTTTAGCATCGCGGAATGATATAGGCGCATTGTGGGAAAACTTTATGATAAGTGAACGAAAGAAATACATACAGTACCAACAATTATTTTGTAACCGTTATTTTTGGAGAACAACGGCTCAGCAAGAAATTGATTATATTGAAGAAAAAGACGGAGACCTTTTTGCTTGGGAATTTAAGTGGAATAAAAAGGGGAAAACGTCCTTTACTAAAACATTCGTTAACGAATATCATCCGAAACAAACCAAGGTTATTTCACCTGAAAATATGGAAGAATTTATTTTATAAAAAAAAATGGCTTTATGGGAGTTCGTTGA
>Ga0114966_10000082_pt1 | contig 82841 bp, 72 predicted proteins | sample M_130207_XF_Meta_FD_87029 | JGI IMG/M metagenome (GOLD analysis project Ga0114966, IMG submission 87029) | Freshwater microbial communities from Lake Montjoie, Canada to study carbon cycling - M_130207_XF_MetaG | ecosystem: Environmental > Aquatic > Freshwater > Lake | place: Lake Montjoie...
ACACGCAAAAAGCCTTGACGGATGCCGATCACTAATTCACACTGAGAAAGCCCTGCGTTGCTTGCCTCCGAACTGATCGGCATCAGATCGGATTGACTGATCGGCATCATCGGAATGCGCACTTTCCACGGCGCGTCATTTCCACGGTCGCCTACTTGGACCATTGGACGGGCTCCGACCGTCGATGCTGTAACCGGACGGGCGGTTCTACCCACACCAAACAGCGAGGAATCCGATCAATCTTCTTGGACAGGAGGCAGTAACCCGAAAAGCTAGACCTCAACTTTCCGAACTCAATTCCAACGCATTAACACCCATGTTTACAGCACGTGTAGCCCGTTCTCGAGTAGTTTTGGACGGCAGTGATCCTGGATACAATTACCGAAGCAGCGCGCTAGTTTGAAAGCGGCTTAGCGGAGAGATTCCAGAGTGGCGGAGGTTTCTTCCCATTCGGCCATATGATTTTCGAGGTCTTTGCGACGCTGGTCGAGCTGAACTCCCGTTCGCTGGGCTTCTTCGGGGTTGACGTAGGGAGCGGCTTCGAGGACGGCGATTTCAGTTTCAGCGGAGACGATCTCTCGCTCTAACTGTTTGCAGCGGTCCTGGAGGTGCTTCACCTTCATGGGGTTGACGCGCTTCTTGGCCTCTACCGCAGCGGGCGGGGCAGCGGCGGCAGCCGTCGTCGCTAACTGCTCGGTCATCTTCGCTTCTAAGACTTCGTCCTGACCGGACTTCTTCCACAAATACTCTTCGTAAGTGCCAGGAAATACTTCGATGGTCCCGTTGCCGACTTCGAAGACCTTCGTGGCTAAGTTATCGATGAAGTAACGGTCGTGGGAGACGAGGACAACCGTACCGGTGAAGTTCGACAGGGAGGTTAACAGGACATCCTTGGCTCGCATGTCCAAGTGATTGGTCGGCTCGTCGAGGAGCATGAAATTCGACGGGCGGAGGAGCATCTTCGCGAGAGCGTAGCGATTGCGTTCGCCACCGGAAAGCACGCCGATCCGTTTGAAAACGTCATCCTCACTGAACAGGAAACAGCCGAGAAGGCTGCGGAGTTCGGTTTGAGTTTTGCCGCCACCGATGCTGGTCAGGTCGTCGAGAATCGTCGCGTTCACGTCCAATTCCTTGTATTGATCCTGGGCGAAGTAATCGACATCGACGTTATGGCCAAGATCGTAAGTACCGCGGGTTAAGGGCTCGGAGCCGGAGAGGAGCTTGATAAGGGTCGACTTGCCGGCTCCGTTGTGGCCGACGAGGACGATGCGGTCTCCGCGTTCGATCGTGAATGTTACGTCGGAAAAGACGGTCTTCTGCCCGTACACTTTGGCGATTCCTTTGCATTCGGCGACGACTCGGCCGCTGGATTTCGGCTGGGGGAAGGAGAAATTGATCGTCTTTTCGTCGGGCGGGATTTCGATGCGCTCGATTTTGTCTAACTCCTTGATGCGGCTTTGTACCTGTTTTGCCTTCGTGGCTTGCGCGCGGAACCGATTGATGAACGCTTCGAGGGCTTCGATGCGGTCCTTCTGATTGCGGTAGGCTGCTTCGATCTGAAGGCGGCGCTCGTTCTTTTGTTCGAGATACTTTTCGTAGTTGCCGCTGTAGAAGTGCATCCCCTTGTTCCATATCTCGACGATCTTCTTGACGGTGACGTCGAGGAAGTATCGATCATGGGAGATCATGACGAAGGCGTAGGGGTAAGTCTGGAGATAGTGTTCGAGCCAGTCGCGGGCTTCGATGTCGAGATGGTTGGTGGGTTCGTCGAGCAGGAGGAGGCTGGGTTTGGCGAGGAGGAGTTTGCCGAGGGCGATGCGCATCTGCCAACCTCCGGAGAACTCTTCAGTGGGGCGGCGCCAATCGTCCTTATGAAAGCCAAGGCCATCGAGAACCATACCGACTTGGGATTCGACGGTGTAGCCGTCGCGAGTAGTGAATTCGTTTTCGAGCCGGTGAAAACGATCGGTGACGACTTGGTATTCGGGGCTCAATGGATCGAGATCGGCCATAGAGCCGGTGAGGGCCTCCATTTCGCGTTCCATATTCTTGAGGTCGTCGAAGACGCTCATGCATTCGGCGAATACGGTGCGTCCGCTGAGGGCGAGGCCGTCTTGCGGGAGATAGCCGAGGGTCATGCCCTTGGTGAACTGGATGGAGCCGTAGTCGAGGGTATCCATGCCGCCGAGGATTTTGAGGAGAGTGGATTTGCCGGTTCCGTTACCGCCGACGAGGCCGGCGCGTTCCTGGGGCGTTATTAGCCAAGAGACGTTTTCAAAGAGCAGTTTGGGGCCGAAGCGCTTGCCAGCGAGGTTGAGCGTGATCATTGATAGAGATGAGGATGGGATGTGAGGAACGGCCGGAGGCGGAACCAGACGCGGGGGACGATACGCCCCTTTCCATTGTAGTTCGTCGACTACGGACGGCACAGGGAAACTCGCCGCCTTTGCTCACATGGGTAATTGGGAAAACTGAGCGAGCCCGCGCCGCTGGACCAAGCGATTCATCCATCAGGACGAATGGGATGCTTAACTCCCGGGCACGGAAAGGGAAGGGGGGAGGCTCACGAGCTTGATGCACGTCGTTTGGGCGATAGCGGAGGAGTAAGGCAAAAAAGACGAGCGGCGGGGGGAGACGACGTTCACGAGAAGAGTCGTCGAACGGTAATTCTATCTTCCTCGAATTGCTCGATTCCGTAGTGGAGCGGGACGGCCCGTTTGGCGGCAACTTTAATGAAATATTGGAGAGGGGAATGACACAGGTCAACGGCACGCCCAAGCGAGACTTTATTCTCACGAAACAGTTCGAGCGCTGCGAGGTTAGCGAAGGCGACGGTCGGCTCCAGTGGCGTACAGTCCCGTGGTGATGGGCGCTCCGTGAGGTGCCGACGGAGTGGGGGAGAAATGCGAGGTGTATTGTGGTACCCTCTGGGGAGATCCTATGGAAGCACTCGGCATGGTAGAAACGAAGGGCCTGATCGGCGCGATTGAAGCGGCCGATGCCATGGTCAAGACGGCGAACGTAACGTTAACCGGCAAAGAATACATTGGCGCGGGCTATGTGACGGTGACGGTGCGCGGCGACGTGGGCGCGGTGAAAGCGGCCACGGACGCGGGCGCAGCGGCTGCGCGGCGCGTTGGTGAGCTCGTGGCGGTACACGTGATCCCGAATCCGCACGAGGAAGTCGAAAAGATTCTCCCCGGCGCGATGAAGAAGTCTGAAAAGTAGGCCACGGCTAGGTACTGGCAGCGATGCTGCACGATCCGGACCTAATAACGACTCAAGAGGTCCGCACGAAGGTTGAGAAAGCCTGGGCGGCCTGGGAGAATTATCGTCACTTCAGCCAGGAGCAGGTGGACGCAATCGTTGAGCGGATGGCTGAAGCGGCGCGTGGCAACGCTCGTAAGCTGGCTGAGATGGCGGCTGAGGAGACGGGCTACGGGAACGCGGCGGATAAATTTGCCAAGAATCTGCTGGCGGCGGAGTTATTGCCGCAGCGTTTGCGGGGCATGCGGACTGTAGGCGTTTTGCGCGAGTTGGCCGAGGAGCGGATCACCGAGATCGCGGCACCGTTGGGGGTAGTAGCAGCGGTTTTGCCGACGACGAATCCAACTTCGACGGCGATTTATAAGAGTCTGATTGCGCTGAAGGCGGGAAACGCAATTGTGATTAGCCCGCACCCGCGGGCGAAGGGTTGTAGCTGCGCGACAGTGGAGACGTTATACCGGGCCGCGATGTCGGCAGGGGCTCCGGAGGGGTTGCTGCAGTGCCTGACGCAACCGACACTGGAAGCGACGAACACGTTGATGCGGCATCCGAAGACGGCGGTGATCCTGGCAACAGGCGGCGGGGCGATGATGAAGGCTGCGTATTCGAGCGGCAAACCGGCATACGGGGTGGGGCCGGGAAATGTGCCGGTGTTGCTAGATAGTTCGGCCGACGTGGATGCTTCAGTGGGCAAGATTCTTTCGGGCAAGTCGTTTGACTTTGGTACGCTGTGTTCGAGTGAGCAGACTCTGGTAGCGGAGCAGAGTCGGCGGGAGGCGGTACTGAAGGCGCTGGGCGCGCAGGGAGCGCACGTTTGCACGGCGGACGAGACGAAGGCATTAGAACGGGTTTTGTTTGCGAAAGGGACTGCGGTGAACCCGGAGTTGGTGGGGCATGCGGCGCCGGTAATTGCGCAGGCGGCGGGGTTTAGCGTGGCGGCGGGAACGCGCGTGCTGGCGTGCGAGATTGGCGGTATTGGCAAAGAGTTTCCGCTGTCGGCGGAGAAGCTTTCGCCGGTGTTGGCAGTGCGTTTTGTAGCGGATTGGAATGAGGCGCTGGCGGCTTGTGAGGCGGTGCTGCGGTTCCATGGCTTGGGCCATACGTGTGGGATTTATACGCAGGACGAGGGTCGGGCGCGGGAGTACGGGATGCGGATGCCAGCGCATCGGATCCTGGTGAACTCGCCGACGCCGCAGGGATCGGTGGGGATCACGACGAACCTGTTTCCAGCGATGACGTTGGGATGCGGGGCAGTCGCGGGGAATTCGACGGGCGACAATGTGACGCCGATGCACCTTTTGAACATTAAGCGGGTGGCGTGGGCGGTGCGGGAGCCACACGAGGCCTTGCCTGCACTGGGAAAGCCTGCCAAAGTAGGGACTATAGCGATGGGCGAAACAGCGTTGGACAAGAACCAGGTGGTGGCGGCGGTGGAGCGGTATTTGTCCAGCCGCGGTGCGGCAACGGTGCCATCGGCGACGGCCGGAATTGTCGACCGGTTTTTGGCGAAGCGCGAAGAGCCGGTGGCCACGGCGCCGAAACAATCGACGGTGGATTTTGTGTGCGAGAACGATGTTCGAGACGCGATCCGTAGTGGAAAGAAGATTTATATTTGCGCTAAGTGCATTGTGACGCCGGCGGCGCGGGACTTGGCCGGCCAGCAACGCGAAGAGATTCTGATCATGACCCGCAGTGACAAGACAAAGGCGGGCAAGCCCGCGACGGATTACTAACTCATGCAGCCTGACCTGGACAGTTTAAAGAACGAATTACCGCCGTATTTGGAGTCGCGGGGGGTCGTGATTTTTCACGGCGAATCGCGGCTGACCGATGATGGCAGCGTGGTGATGTGGGACGTGGAGAAACGGCCCGATTTTCGAGAATTTATAGAATGTTCACAGCGGCTCGGGGTGAAAGTGATAGTGTTGCACGCGCGCGGTTTCGAGCAGCAGAACATTGACGATGTGAGCGAAGAGTTGGCCGACTGCGAGATGCCGCAAGCGGAGAGGCGCGACATGGAACGGCGGTTGAAGAAGTTACAGCCTTACACGGGATTCACATCGCAGATTGAAATCAGCTTTGACTATGAGAACCGCGTGTATATGTTTGAGGCGCGGAGCGAGTTTATGAACGATTTACTTTCGATCATGAGCGATATTGATTTGTGGATGCCAGCCGGTGAGGATAGCGAGGAAGAAGACCCCATGACCGGTGGCTTCTTCTCACGGAACTGACGACCGGGCGTAGAGCCGCCCGGTGGATTTTGCCGGTGCATCCGGCGGGGCCCGTGGCGGCCCTGGCCGAAGCCTTGGGGCTGGGGCTCCCGGCGACACGGGTGCTGTGGACGCGGGAGGTCCGGGAGGTGGGGGCGGCGGAGAGGTTTCTGCGGCCGTCTTTGACGGAGTTACACGACCCGTACTTGCTGGCCGAGATGGGGAAGGCGGCGCACCGTTTGGCGGCGGCGGTGCGGGGGCAGGAGAAAATTCTGTTGTATGGGGACTACGACGTGGACGGGACGTCGGCGGTTGTGATTTTGGTGAGCGCCTTGCGGCTGGCGGGAGCGGTGGTGGGCTTCCATGTGCCGCACAGAATGCGGGAAGGCTATGGGATGCGGGCGGAGGTGGTGGAACAGGCGGCGGCGGACGGGGTGGGACTGATCGTGAGCGTGGACACGGGGATTCGAGCGGGAGCGGTGGTGGCGCACGCGGGGCAGTTAGGAATTGATGTAATTGTGACGGACCACCATTTGCCGGAGGGCGAGTTGCCGGCGGCGGTGGCCGTATTGAACCCGAACCGGACGGACTGTTTGTATCCGGCAAAGAACCTTTGTGGGGCGGCGGTAGCGTTGAAATTAGCGCAGGCTTTGTTTGTGGAGTTGGGGTGGGAAGACGGCAAGCGGGAGCGGCTGCTGGGTTCGTTTTTGAAGCTGGCGGCGATTGCGACGGTGGCCGATGTGGTGCCGCTGACGGGCGAAAATCGGGTGATTGTGAAGCACGGGTTGGAGGGTTTGCGGGACCCGCGGAACATCGGGCTAAAGGCGTTGTTCAAGGTGGCAGGCTTGGAGGAAGGGGCGGCGATATCGGCGCGCCAAGTGGGTTTTCAGATTGGGCCGCGGATTAATTCGGCGGGGCGAATGGACGACGCGCGGAACGTGATTGAGCTGTTTTTGACTACCGATGCGGCGCGGGCGCAGGAGTTGGCCGAGGCACTGGATACGATGAACAAAGCGCGGCAGGAGACGACGGCGGAGATTCTGGAACAGTGCAAGCGGATCGCGGTGAGCGAGGAGCAGGCGGGGCTGGTTTATGCAGCGGCCGGGTGGCATCAGGGCGTAGTAGGGATTGTGGCTGGGCGGTTGGCGGAGCAGTATTCGCGGCCGGTGTTTGTGCTGAGCGAAGACGCCGAGACGGGGGAGGCGAAGGGATCTGGCCGGAGCCCGGCGACTTTTCATTTGCTGGAGGCGCTGGAAGCGATGTCGGATCTGTTTGTGAAGTTTGGGGGGCACAAGCAGGCGGCGGGGCTGACGATGCGGGCGGAGAAGATCACCGAGTTTCGGGCGCGGTTTGAAGCGTATGCGGGGGCGCGGTTGGGGCCGGAGGATCTGAGAACGGTGATCGAGATTGACGCCGAGGCGACATTGCTGGAGTTGGAGGAGGCGGGGGCGATGGAGTTGCTGAGTTTGGCGCCGTTCGGGGCGGGCAATCCGCCGCCTCTCGTGATGCTGCGGGGCGTGGACGTGGCGTTGACTCCGGAGGTAAAGAACGACAAGCACCTGTTCATCAAGGTACGACAAGGGGAGGTAATGAAGGTGGTTAAGGGCTGGGGCATGGCAGAGTTAGCGGGGCAGTTTCGGGAGGGGGACCGGGTGGATGTGGCGGCGCTGGTAGAAGAAGACGCCTGGGGGCGGGCGCGAGGCGGGGCCGGTTGGGGGTTGATTTTGAAAGACATACGGATGGCGGAAAGATAACTTCAGGCAGGTAAACAAGGGGTGTGCTTCAAACAGATCGACGGTTATTGAGGACCGCCCGTGCTCGCATGACCTTAGCGAGGATGTCTTGAGCTTTAGCGGCCCAGATAAAGGGTTTCGGTGCCTCGTTAGGCAACCTTTTGGGAGTCGATGAAAGGCAAGCGTCCAGGGCGAGGAGCATCCTTCTCCGAGCCGGGAAGGTCTTTTGCAAGAAAGCGCCAGCGCCAACGGGCGGCTTTTGGGGCCGAAATGAAGAGCGTTTCGGCGATCTCCAGGTTCTGTTTTCCGTCCGCTGCGAGCAAGATCACGCGAGCCCGGTCGGCAACGCGTACCTCAGTCTGGCGACCGTTTGCCCGAGCCTCTAAGGTAGTTTGTTGTTCGGCGGAAAGTTCAACTGGCGGAGCAACACGCATAAAGACCAGCTACCTCACCGGTAGAGACGCCGAAATCATCATAATAGTTACCATTAATGAAGCGGCACACTGGCGCATTGATACACTCTCGTCGAATGATATCCTTTATCTTGAGCCTGTGACTGGAATGGATAGCTACAGTTAGCTATGTCACCTCTTTAAGCCAGCGCACGGTGGGTAGCGTGAGGGCGACTCCACCGCACGAAGCGACTAAATAGATTGACGCGCTCGGTGCAGACAAAATACAGATCGTGTTGCTGCACGGGAATGCTGAATTAAGTCGCGGTGTATTAGAGTTTGGGGGGAATGTCGATTTCGTGGTGAACCTGTTTATATTAGCGGCGGTGGTGATGAATAAGAGCGGTAAACTATTGACTATTTCAACCGTAGCGGCGATGCTCCTTGGTGCGGCACCGGCGTTTCTGATCACACCCCAAATGATGGCGGTGGGTCGGCAGTTGGATTTTCGGGTAGTTTTCCGGTGCCGCCGGCGGTCGCGCAGTTTGCGGCTTTGGAGCGGCTGTACTACGGCTTAGCGGTGGCGCGGACGTTGATAGCGGGCACGTTGGTGGCTCTGCCGCGGCACCGCTCTGGCCGGAGTCCGCAGGTGCGGCGGAGCCGGTTAGACGAGGTCGACGCGGTCAATGACGCCGATCACCGCGGCATCTATCGGTGAGTCCGGGCGGCCGACGGCGGTCATGGCGCAGTAGCCTTCGACAGCGAGGAGGACTAAATCTCCGGGGCCGGCATCGACGGCGTCAACGGCGATGACGGCGTCACCGCGGGGCGTGACGAGGTCGAGTTGGACGGGTTGGACGAGGAGGAGCTTTTGGCCTTCGTGGCTGGGGTGTTTGATGGTGGCGGTAGCGTCGCCGATGACGCGGGCGATCAGCATAGATTTAGCTGGTCGACGATGCCGACTATGGTGGTATCGGTGGGAACCTCCGCGGGAAGGAAGGGGAAGCTGGATTCCTTGCCGCGGGTCCAGTAGACGAGTTGGCCGGAGCCGACGCCGAGGGAGTCTGTACAGACGATTTGCTTGCCGGTGGGTTCGAGTTGGGGGGTGAGGGGTTGGACGATGAGGAGGCGTTGGGCGGCGAGGCCGGGGTCCTTGATGGTGGCGACGACGCGACCGATGACCTTGCCGATGTACATGACGCTACTTGCTCTTCTTGTCGAGGCTGATGGTATCGACGATGCCGATGATGGCGGTATCGACGGGACGGTCTTTGCAGCCATCGGCCATGCGGGCAGAGCTGCCGGTGACGGCGATAACGGTTTCGCGGAAGCCGGCACCGACGGAATCGACGGCGATGAGGTAGCTGCCTTCATCCTTGCCTTCGGGGGTGATGGGCTTGATGATGAGGAGCTTTTTGCCTTCGAGACGCGGGTCTTTGCGGGTGGCGACGATGGTTCCGACGACGCGAGCCAGGATCATTTATTTGCCGTTGGCCTTGCCGATGGCCAGGACGTTTTCGAGGCTGCCGGCGGGGCGGGGGATGACGTGGACGCTGACGAGTTCGCCGACGCGACGGGCGGCGGCGGCACCGGCGTCAGTGGCGGCGCGGACGGCGGCGACGTCGCCGCGGATCATGACGGTGACATAGCCGGAGCCGACCTTTTCCCAACCTACGACTTTGACGTTGGCTGCTTTCACCATTGCGTCCGCAGCTTCGATCATTGCGACCAATCCACGTGTGTCTACCATGCCAAGTGATTCGCCCATAATTCCAGTTAAAAGTATCGCGCACTGGGGGGCTGTTGTCGATGGTAGTGGCGGAGATCGGCTACTTGCGGGCGCGGCGGAGGAGAAGGCCGAGGCTGGGTAGGCCGAACCGACCTAGGCCGACGGAAGCGAGTTCGTGGACGGCGGCTGCGCTGATTGTGACTTGCGCGCCACCGACTGAAGCGATATCTATTCTGGAGTAGCCCGTGAGAGTCTAGAAGCCAAGCAAGATAGTGGAAGAGGACGTCGGCCCCCAAACCATCTGCGTCCCTCATAAGACGAGCGTACCCGACACAAATCCACCTCCGAAAAGCTGGTTTGGAAAAGATGCATTTTGAACGAGTATCGGGATGTCGGCTCAGTTGAGCCGCTACTGAAAAGTCGAGAGCGGCAGGAACGTCTCGTTGGCGTCGAATGACAACGGCACCGGATTGCGATCAATCAGAAACGAAAAGCGTCACGTCTGGTTGGTCGCGGTAAAGATGCCGGTGGGAGCCGCGCCATTGAACGTGCCCGACAAACTGACCGTCTATTGCACGGCAAAGAGAGAACTGATGGACAGGAGACGAAGGGAAGAGCGCCCCACGACGAAAGACAATTCCTTGTCTTGTGCCGACTGGGGAGGTTAGCGCACGGCGCGGACGGCTTCGTCGATGAGGGCGATGAGCTCTTCGCGGGTGACCGTGATTGTGTCGTCGCCGGGGAGTTCGTCGGCGGTTATGGGGCAGCCGGGGAGGGCCTTCGAATTGGACTGGATGCCATAGCGGGCGCGGGCTTCGAAGAGTTGGTCGACCTCTTTGCGGTCGAGGAGTTTGGGGCCGCCGAGTTGTTCGGCTACCAGGGCGATGCGGGCTACGTGCTCGACGGTTTCGAGTTTGTGGAAGGCGCTCCAAAGGTCGGTGCCGCCGCAGACGACGCCGTGGTTGCCGAGGAGGATGGCGTCGTAGTGAGGGACGAAGGGCTTGATGGATTCGCTGAGGGCTGGGGTGCCGGGGAGACCGTAGGCGGCCAAGGGGACGCAGCCTAGGTTGACGACAACTTCGGGGAGGATAGCGAGGTTCAGCGCGCGGCCGGCGACGGCAAAGCCGGTGGCGGTGGGGGCGTGGGCGTGGGCGACGGCCATGATGTCCGGGCGCATTTGGTAAATCGTGAGATGCATCATGATCTCGCTTGTGCGTTCGCGACGGCCGGCAATTTTACGGCCGGTCATGTCGCAGATGATGAGATCTTCGACGGCCATGCGGCCCTTGCTGATGCCGGTGGGGGTGCACAGGACCCGGTCAGCATCGAGGCGGACGCTGATGTTGCCGTCGTTGGAGGCGACCCAGCCTTTGTCGAACATGAGGCGGCCAATCTCGACGATGTCTTGGCGGAGTTTGTTTTCTTCTTGACTCACTAAAACACCAAGTGTACCAGCGTCGCTACAATGAGGGCAGTGGCTTATCAACAATCTGGATTATCCGGGCTTCTGGCGCCGGATCGTATGGCGACGGGACTGCTGTTGCTCGTGAACAGTTCGATCTTCCTGGCGGTGCTTTTGGGCAACAACGACGCCTTTCCTTTTTTTGCGGCGAAGACGCTGCCGGGGTTGGCGGTGGGGGAGTGGTGGCGGTTGATCACGGCAGGGTACCTGCACATTTATCCGATCCACATCATCATGAACATGATGAGTTTGTACAATATCGGGCCGATAGCGGAGGATATTTTCGGGACGAGGCGGATCTTCACAATTTGGACGATTTCGACGGTTTGTGGGTTTTTGTTGAGCGCGGTGTGGACGAAGGCACCGTCGCTGGGGGCGAGCGCGGGGATTTTCGGATTAATGGGGGCGTTGATTGCGGTGGGGGTTTTGAGCAAGCATCCCTACGCGAAGGATTTGCAGAAGCAGCTTCTGATCAACGCGGGGATTGGTTTTATCATTGGGAGTTTGCCGATGTTCCCGATCGACAACGCGGCGCATTTGGGGGGGCTGATTGGCGGGTTCACGTCGGCTTGGGTGGCGGGGTTTCCACGGCCGTTTGATGATGCGCGGGAGAAGCTGTGGAGTTTGGCTTCGATTGTGGCTCTGGGTTTGACGATTTACGCTTTTTACGAAGTGGCGATGAAGCTGACGGGGGCGACGGTTACTCTTTAGCTTTGCGAGCGGCCATGGGCAGGTTTTCATCGACGATGGCGAGGTTCAACTCCGGCGCTGAGGTGGGGGCTGCGGAGGGCCCAGGAGTCGGCTTTGAGCGGGCGCTTGAGGCTGCCCGGGACGGCGGTGGCGATTTTGGCCGCGCAGGCGGGGGTATCGGGGCCGTTGGGGCGGCCGGAGAAGATAAGACGGGCGACCTTCATGGCGATTACGCCGAGGCGGCGGACTTTGCCAGCTTTCTTGAGCACTGCGAAGCCTTCGAAGATCTCAGGGTAGGTGAGGAGTTCGACCGAGGTGGAGGCACCCTGGGGCACACGAGGATATCGAGATGGTCGGTGCCGAGCCGGGATAGCGTCGAATCGACGCTGTCCCAGATGATGCGTTTATCGTTTTTGTTGCGGTCGATCTTGCGGCCGTATTCGGCTTCCATCACGTTCGCGATATAGGCCTGGTCGAGTTCGGGGCGCTGGTCGGCGAAGTAGTCGATGAAGTAGTCCGGGGCGTTGGCTTGGCGGCGGGCAATTTCGTCAGGGGCCTTGGTTTGGATCCGCTTCTGGGAAGTTGCGTCCAGGCTGGCGAAGATGTCCTGGAAGAGTTTGTTGCGGTTGCCGTCCCAGACGCTGACTTTGGAGTTGAGAAAGAACTAGTCGCATCTGCGGGCTTTATTGACTTTGGCGTAGCCTTTTTCGCTGGCGAGGTTGCTGTAGGCGGGGGCGGTGTCGAGGTAGTTGAGGCCATGGCCGAGGGCGGCGAGGACGTGGTCGTAGCTTGAGGGCGAGATGGTGTTGCCACCCATGACGACCTGTGAAACCATGAAGCCGGTGCGGCCAAGGAGGCGGTAGGCGACGCCGGAGTGGCAATTGCGCCATTCGCCTTTGGCTTCGGGCGGGGCAAGCATGGCGGCCTTAGTGGCGGCGACCACGCCAGGGAGGGCTACCTGCTGGACGAGGGTGGGGTCGAAAATCGATGCCGCGGACGGCTTCGAAACCACCGTAGTTTTTTCGAAGGCCGCAGACGGTGATGCAGCTTCCCACTACTTCCTTTCGGCGGCCCACCGGATGAAGATCCAGACTGCCTTCAGCTCGTCGGTCGAATAGCTCTGGACGGCTTGGGAGTGGCGCCAGCCGCTTTGCTGTTGGATTAACTGGATTCCGCTGGTCGGGAGATTTCGTTGCACGGGGGGAATCGATTTCAGATCATAGAGACGGGTTACGGAGCTGCCGCGTTCAATCAATATGGCGGGGAAGCGATCGCCATCCTTGACGACGATGCCCTGGACACGGCGGGGGCGACCGTATTTGAGGGCGTTAACGGCTTCAGCGGCGAGTTGGGCGTGGGTGAGTTTGGCGAGGTCCGGACCAACGGGGGTGCCGATGCCTTGGACACGATGGCAGTTGGAGCAGCGTTGGAGGCGCTGCGGATCGTAGAAGAGTTCCCTGCCTCGACGGACGTCGGGGGAGAGATCGGAGTCTTTGACGGCGACGGGCGGGGCAAGGCTGGCGATTTCCGAAGGGGCAGGACCCTCGGGGGTAGCGGTGGCCAAGCTCTGTATGTAGGCAACCAGGGCACCGATATCGTCGTCGGTGAGACGATCGCCCCAAGCGGGCATGGCGGTATTGGGGATACCGTCGCGGATAACTTTGACGAGGTAATCCTTTTCGAACGTTCGGCCGCGGAGGCGGGGACTGCGGGCGGCGGTGCCCGCCGAGCCATGGCAATAGCCGACGGCGCAGCCTTGGGCGAAGAGTTTGTCGCCACGAGCGACGACGGCCGAAGTTCCGAGGCTGGTTCCGGTTTGATCGGCGAGGAGGAGGACGGGCAGGAAGAACACCCCTATGGCAAGCTTCATCTCTTCTGCTCCGGCAAGGCGAATACGAACACGGCGGAGCCGTTGGGGAACTGCTCGGTTTCGGGCCAAAACTGCTGCATCAGGCCAGCGACGGCGGAGCCCCATCCGGACGGTGTGGCGATGTATTGACGGCCGTTGACCGCATAGGAGATCGAACTGCCGCGATGGCCGGAGCCGGTGTTGAAGCTCCAAAGTTTTTTGCCGGACCGGGCATCGAGGGCGAAGAAGTCGCCTTCGGCATCGCCAGTGAAAATTAGATTTCCGGCGGTAGCGAGGACGGAGGCGAGCAGCGGATATTTGTACTCGTACTTCCAGACGACCTTGCCGGTGAGGGGTTCGTAGGCACCGAGGTGGCCGCCGGATTTCTTGTCGGGCGTGGGGACTAGTTTGAAGGTACCGCCGAAGAAGGTTTTGCCTTCGGAGGGGGTTTCTGCTTGGGCGGTGACTTCTTCGCACCATTCGATGCCAGTGGTGAAGAAGAGGCCAGCCTTGGGGGACCAAGCGCCGTGGTTCCAACTGCGGCCGCCGCCGATGGACGGACAGATCAGCTTCGGCTTGCCGACGACTGGCTCATTGCGACCGAGCAGTTCGCCCTTGGGTCCGACGCCTTTGATCCAGTTGATATTCTTCGCGACGGGCCAGGCCGTGATGAACTCGCCATTCGTGCGGTCCAGAACATAAGTGTAGCCGCCCTTGCTGACGTTGATGAGCACCTTACGCGGGAGATCCACGAGTACGATTTCATACGCCGCGTCCCAATCCCAGACATCGTGGGGCACTTGCTGGAAGTGCCATTTCAGCTTTCCTGTTTCGACGTCAAGAGCGACGATGGAATCGGTGTAGAGGTTATCGCCCTTGCGATTGCCTCCGTAGAAATCGGCGGCTGGATTGCCGACGGCCCAATAGACGAGGCCGAGGCTGGCATCGAAGGAACCGGTCATCCAAGTGGCGCCGCCGCCGAACTTCCAGCTATCGCCTTGCCAGGTTTCGTGGCCCTTTTCGCCGGGTCCGGGGATGGTCCAGAAGCGCCACAGGTGACGACCGGTTTTCAAATCGAACGCGTTCAAATAGCCACGATGGGCGGAGTCGCCGCCGGTGACGCCGACGATGACTTTACCCCTGACGATCAGAGGGGCGGCGGTGATATTGCAGCCGCATTGGTTTGCGTCTTCGACGTTGACCTTCCAAAGTTGGCGGCCGGTTTTTGCGTCGAGGGCGACGACGTAGTTATCGAGCGTTCCCATGATGAGGCGGCCTTCGGAGACCGCTACGCCGCGATTCCAAGGGCCGTAGAAGGTGGTGAAAGTTTTTGGGAGTTCGTAGATGTAGCTCCAGAGACGCTTGCCGGTGACGGCGTCGAGGGCGAAGACCCGATTGTGAGAGGTCGAGACATACATGACCCCGTCAATCACCAGGGGCGTCGACTGGAGGCCTCCGTCGTTGTCACCGGTTTGGAAGACCCAGGCAGCGGCCAATTGGCCGACGTTGGAGGCGTCGACCTGATCGAGCGCGCTGTAGCGCCAGGCGCTGTTCTGGCCGCCGTATTGGGGCCAATTTCCCTTGGTCGAGCCGTCCTGCGCGACGAGAGCGGCACCGATGAACAACAAGAGATGGATCAATCGGGTCATGGAGTAACTAGCCTTTCAGGACTTGGATACAGGCGAGGGCGAAGGCCGGGAGGTCCTCGGGTTTGCGGGAGGTGACTAGGTTTTTGTCGATGACGACTTCGGCGTCGACCCATTCGGCGCCCGCATTGATGACGTCGTCCTTGATCGCGAAGAAACTGGTGGCCTTGCGGCCTTTCAACATGCCATGTGCCGAACAAAGCACCCAGGGCCCGTGGCAGATGGCAGCGACCAGCTTGCCTTGAGCGTTGATGCCGGCGACGAACTGGTTGGCTTTGGGATGGCGGCGGATGTGGTCTGGGGCGAAGCCTCCGGGGGCGATGACGCCGTCGAAATCGTCTGGATTGACGTCCTCGTAGCAAAGCTTGGCGACGCAGGGATATCCCAATTTGCTGGGGTAGGTTTTGCCGGCCTCGGCACCGACCGTGACCACTTCGACGCCCGCTTCCTGCAGGCGATAGAGCGGATACCAAATCTCCATTTCTTGATACATCTGGTCGACTAACATCGCGACTCGTTTACCTTTCAGTTCCATAGTAGTTACTCCAAGTATCGTCCGGCCGCGTTGGAGCGGTCGAGCTTTCGAAAGTGATCGAACAGAATTCGGGTGATGCCGGGGACTGGGCTTTCCGAGCCGAGGTAGGCACCAAAGACGGCAAGGGCAAAGGGCCGATTCTCCAGCCAGACGATGCCGAACTCGCATTTGACCCCGTCGAGGGCACCGGTTTTGGTGGCGGTGCGGACGGGGGCAACGGCATTGCGGACGTCACCTTCTACGAGGCGCATAAAATTGAGGATCTCGCGGGAGGAGGTCGGGTCGAGGACCTTATTGCTATAGAGCATTTTGGCAAGGCGCGCCATGTCTAGCGGGGTCGCGATGTTCTCGCGGTCGGCCCGGGCGGCGGGGAGATCGATCATCTTGCGGCGCAAGCGAATGCCCGGTAGATTCATTTCGTCCATGCGGGTGTTGACGGCCGCCATGCCCCCGACTAAGTCAACCAGCTTGTTGGTGGCTGAATTGTCGGAGTTCTGAATCATGATGGTGATCAGTTCGCGGACGGTGAGCGAGCCTGCTCCCTGGACGGCCTTTTCGTAGGCACCGCTCGAGGGGACAACGTCTGCCTTCGTTACGGCGACGCGTTGGTCGTAGGAGAGTTTACCGGAGCGAATCAGTCGAGTGACCTCGACGAGCAGCGGAACCTTGATCGTGGACGCGGCGGGGAACCAGGTTTCGCAGTGGTGGCAGAGTTCGCGCCCGGTCTTCAGATCGATGGCGGCTACTCCGGCGACGCCATCGAAGTTGGAGTCAAAAGCAGCTAGGCGGGCGGCGGTCTTTGCGGTGAGCAAATCTACCACGGCAGCTTGGCCGAAAAGAGGAGCGGCCATAAAGACCCAAGCGATTGAGCGAATCATACTCCACTCGATTGTAAACTACGAGTCTATGCAGGATTTCGAAAAGCTTGGTGCCTTTTATCTGGGCAAGACCGATCAGGGTCTGCTCCTCCTTGATTCGAAGGACCTGGTCACCCACGCGGTCTGCGTGGGGATGACCGGTTCTGGCAAGACGGGGCTGTGCCTCGGATTGCTCGAAGAGGCGGCAATTGATGGGATCCCTGCGCTCATTATTGACCCGAAGGGCGACTTGGCGAACCTGCTGTTGACGTTTCCGAACCTCGCTCCGGCCGATTTTCTGCCTTGGGTGAATGAAGATACGGCGCGCCAGAAGGGGCTATCGAAAGGGCAGTTTGCGGCTGAGACGGCGACGAAGTGGACGGACGGGTTGGCGCAGTGGGGACAAGACGGGGCGCGGATCCAGCGTATGCGCGATGCCGCCGATTTCACCATTTATACGCCCGGGTCCAACGCCGGGGTGCCGGTGAGCGTTCTGCGTTCGTTCACAGTTCCGTCGGCGGCGATTCTAGAAGATCGCGAGGCGCTGCGGGAACGGATCCAATCGACCGCGACAGCGCTGCTGTCGCTGCTGAACGTGACCGGCGACCCGATTCAGAGTCGCGAACACATTCTGATGTGCAAGCTCTTTGAGACGGCCTGGACCAACGGTAATGACATGGATATCGCGACGTTGATTCAGCAGATTCAGAAGCCGCCGGTGAGCCGGATCGGGGTAATGGAACTCGAGTCGTTTTTCCCGGCCAAAGAGCGTTTTGAGCTCGCGATTGCGCTGAACAACCTGCTGGCTTCGCCGGGATTTGAGGCCTGGATGGAGGGGGTGCCGCTGGACATTTCGAGCCTGCTGTATACGCCGGCGGGCAAGCCTCGGATGGCCATATTTTCGATCGCCCACTTGTCAGACGCGGAGCGGATGTTCTTCGTGGCGCTACTGTTGAACCAGGCCGTGAGTTGGATGCGAACGCTGCCGGGGACGACCAGTTTGCGGGCGCTGATCTACATGGACGAGATCTTCGGTTACTTCCCGCCGACGGCGAATCCGCCGTCGAAACTGCCGCTTCTAACGCTGCTAAAGCAGGCCCGGGCGTTTGGTATCGGGGTTGTGCTGTCGACGCAAAATCCGGTGGACTTGGACTACAAGGGACTTGCGAACTGCGGCACCTGGCTGATCGGTCGACTGCAGACCGAGCGGGATAAGCAGCGGCTGATGGACGGGTTGCAGGGGGCGGCGGCGCAGTCCGGATCGCAGATGAACCCGGCGGCGCTGGATCAACTCTTGTCGAGTCTGAAGGCCCGCATTTTCCTGATGTCGAACGTGCATCGGGGCGGCCTGGAGGTGTTCGAATCCCGGTGGGCGCTTTCGTACTTGGCGGGTCCGCTGACGAAGACGCAGATCAAGCAACTCAGCCATGCCAAGCCGGCTGCAGACAGCGCTCCGCCGCCATCGCCGGTGACCGTCGCGGAGTCGGCGGGTAATCCTCGACCGGTGCTGCCGCCGGAGATTGAACAGCATTTTCTGCCGTTCCGCGGTACTGGAGAAGCGGCCTACCACCCGGTACTGATGGGCGCGGCGAGTATCCGGTTCACCGACACTAAGACGAAGATCGACGTCACGCGGGACGTTCGAGTTCTGACGCCGATGCAGGGTGGCCCGGTGCCCGTGGATTGGCAACAGGCTGAGGAGACCGACGTCGAGCCGACTGAGCTAGAGGCCGAGCCGTCGACGCCAGCGACGTACGAGAGTCTGCCGGAGATTGCAGCCAAAGCGAAGTCGTATGCCGGTTGGAGCAAGGACTTGGGCAACTGGCTGTTTGCGACCCAGAAGCTGGAGCTATTTCGGAGCAACAACCTGAAGATGGTCTCCACACCGGAGGAGTCAGAACGAGACTTTCGCATTCGTTTGAACGATTCGGCGCGGGTGGCGCGTGACGAAGCCGTGAGCGCGTTGCGGCAGAAGTACACGCCCAAGCTCAACCTGCTTGAAGAACGCATCCGCAAAGCGCAGCAGGACATTCAGAAAGAGGAAGAGCAATCGTCGGCAGCCAAGGTGCAGACGGGCCTATCGATTGCGAGCGGCATTCTGGGCGCGTTCCTCGGCCGGGGCTTCAACAAGTCGACGGTGGGTGCGGTAGGTTCTGCCGCCCGCTCGTTTGGCAAGGCGAGCAAGGAGTCAAGCGACGTAGCAAGAGCGCAGGAGAACCTGCACGCAGCCGAGGAGCAGAAGGCGGAGATCGAACAGCAGTTGCAGGAAGACGTTGCCAACATGCAGATGAAGTTTGATACCCTCAACGAGCCGTTGGAGACGATTAACATCGCCCCCAAGAAGACCAACATTACGGTGAAGTTTTTCTCGCTCTGCTGGCGGCCTGAATAGCTACGGGACCCACTCGCCGACGAAGATATTGAATTCAAAGCGGCTGGCCGTTTTCCAGGAACTGGAGAAGACCAGCTTCTTGCCGTCGGGTGAGAACTCGGGGAAGGAGGTGAAGCCTCCGAACTGGGTGATCGGTTCAAGGCCGGAGCCATCGACGTTGACCTGGTAGAGTTCGAAGTCGCGGCCGTCGCACTTGTGCAGGTTCGAGCTGAAGATGATCTTCTTGCCGTCGGGGGTGAAGGTGGGCGCGAAGTTGGCGCAGTTGTTGCTCGTGATCTGCTTGCCGTGGGAGCCATCGGCATCGCCGACCCAGAGCTCCATTTTCATAGGGGCAGTGAGATTTTCCTTGAGCAAGGCATCGTAGCGGGCCATGCCTTCGGGGGTGTTGGGATGGTTGGCGCGCCACACGAGTTTTTTGCCATCACGGGAGTAGACGGCACCGCCGTCGTAACCGCGGGACTTGGTCAACTGCTGCTTGGCCGAGCCGTCAGGCTTCATGCTCCAGAGGTCAAGATCGCCGGATTGCATGGATGTGTAAATGATGCGATTGGTTTTGTAGTTGACGGTGGCTTCGGCATCGTAGCCGGGCATGGTCGTGAGCTTCTTGACGATCTTGCCGTCGAGGTTGGCGACGTAGAGCTCATAGCCGGAGAAGACTCCCCAGAGGTAGCCTTTGGAGCGATCGGGCGGGGGCGGGCAGGCCGGGCTGGCTTCGTGCGTAGAGCCGTAGACGACGTGTTTGTTGTCTTTCAGGAAGTAGGCACAAGTGGTGCGCCCCTGGCCGGTGGAGATCATTTTCTGATCGCTACCGTCCGAGTTCATCACGAAGATCTGGTCGCATTCCAACTTGTCGCGAGTGGACTGAAAGCTAAGGCGTTTGCCATCCGGTGACCAGTAGGCTTCGGCGTTTTGGCCGCCGCTTGTCAACTGCTTGATGTTGCGCAGATGCTTTGGATCTTGAGCCGCGGCGATCGCGGCTAGAGCAAGGAAGAGTGCGGTTTTCATGAGCGTCCTTCGTAGAGGTTGCGCCCGGCCACCAGCGCCTTCATTTTGCCGTCGGCCACGCTGCGCTGCAGCATCCAAAAGCCGCAGTCGGGATGGACGTAGGGGATCCGCTCGGCACCGAGCAGTTTAACGGCGTGGTCGATGCGGCGGGCGATGAGCTCGGGCGATTCGATCTGGGTGTCCTTGATGTCGATGACGCTGAGGCCGAGGCCGATCTGGGGATCGAGGTCTTTGAACTGTTCGAGTTCGTCATAGCCACGCCTGGCGAATTCCAGAATGTAGTGGTTGGCATGCATGCCGTTGAGGAAGGGCATGAGGTCTTTCCAGAAGCCTTTTTGCACGCTTTGGCCGCCGTAGTTGCCGAAGCAGATATGGACGCCGCGAATGCCATTAATGCCGGCGAGGACTTCATTCAAAGCCGGAAGAGCCCATTCACGATCTTCGGGATGGCCGCTGATATTGGCTTCGTCGATTTGGATGATTTCGGCGTCGATCATCTCCAGTTGCGCACGCAAAACCCGGGCAATGGCCATGCAGAGTTCGTCGCGTTTTTTATAGTGCCGATCAGTGAGCACTTTGGTCAGCATGTGCGGACCGGTGCAGGTGAACTTGATTTTCGAGGTGGTCAGAGCCTTCGTGAAATCGTATTCACGCTGCAGGTTCAGCAGGCCTTCGCCGACTGAGTCGAAGACGATGCCGGCCGGATCGGTGCGGTAGGACAATTGCGTGTCGGCGCGAAATTCCCTGATATCGGTGACCGAAAACTTGGTGCGGATACCGGACATGCGACTGATGAAGTAGTCGATCATGCCGTTGGTTTCTGGGTGACTGGGATCGAAGCGGTTGAGTTCGCCGTCGGCAACCACGTCGATGCCGGCGAGTTCCTGGGTCTTCAGTACGACCATGATCGCGTCGCGGAGAGCGCCCTTGGAGGTGTTGTTGAAGAGCCATTGCGGGGTAGGATAGCTGCCGACCACAGTTGTCAGGATGGACATAAACCTTCATTGTATCTAGATGCACATGTTTGGTCTGTTTGCCGCGGCCGCGCTTCAGTTTACGCCCCAGACGATTGCCACCGACCTAAAGGGTGGTTACCAGGTGGTCGCCGTGGACATGAACAAAGATGGCCGGCCCGATCTGCTCGCGCTGGCGAGCGGGATGTCGGAATTGGTCTGGTACGAGAACCCCACTTGGCAGCGGCATGTGATCGTCAGCGACGTGAAACGGATGATCAACGTCTGGCCGATGGATGTAGACAAAGACGGGGTTCCGGAGCTGCTGCTGGCTCATGCGTTTGAGAATGAGGCGGCGCGGTCGGTGGGGATCGTTAGCTATCTGCACTTCGACGGGAAGGGATGGACGATTCGGGAGATTGACCGGCTGACGACGAGCCATCGACTGCGGAGCGCGAACGGCCTGTTCATCAATTCGCCGTTGACCGGAGCGAGTGCCGTGGCCCCGGAGTACCGCGATCACACACTGCTGGTGGCGTACGCGCCGCCTGATTTTCAGCGGCGGCAGATTAGCGTGGACGATGAAGGGGTAGTACACGGGATTTTCATCCACGATTGGAATCGGGATGGCCTGGACGACGTGTTGACGGCGAGCTTCAAGGGCATTTGGGTGAATTTGGCACATCGCGACGGGACTTGGACCCGGCAGCAGATTTCGGCGGGCGATCCGGCGCCTTGGCCGAAGAGCGGCGCGAGCGATGTTACGGTGGGCCACCTGCAAAAGGAGCGATTTCTGGGGGCGATCGAGCCCTGGCACGGCAACCAGGTGAGCATCTATCGCTACCACCGCAAGGAGTGGCGGAGGCAGGTCATCGACAGTTCTCTGACCGACGGGCATACGATTCATGCGGCTGATTTCGACGGCGACGGTCGGGATGAAATCCTGGTGGGAACGAGGCAGGGCGGGCGGGGCGTGTATCTCTATCGCGAATTGAAGGGCACTTGGACGCGGCAGGTGATCAGCGAGGGCGTGGTGGCGGCGGCCGGCTGCGCGGTGGCGGACTTCAACGGGGATAAGAAGCCGGATATTGCGTGCATCGGCTCGACGACGGCTAACCTACTACTCTGGTCGCAGAAATGATTCGCCGCTACGCTGAACTATTCCCCGCTGACCTTGTCCCGGGGTCGCTCGCGATTTACCCATGGGGGGCGCTCGAATGGCACAGCTACCATTTACCGCTGGGCCAGGACGGGATTGTAGCGGAAGACTTTTCGGAACGCTTGGCCGAACGGACGGGCAGCGTTTTGCTCCCGACGAAGTGGCTGCCGTTCACGACTCTGCCGCATCGCTGCTCCCTGATGTTTTCGACGAATCTGGTTCGGTAGATGCGGGACGAACATCTGGAGCAATTGAAAAGCGCGGGGGCCGCAAAGGTCGCGTTGGTGACCGGGCACTATGCACAGGGTCATGAGCTCATATTCTACGCGGCGACCCCGCTGCAACCGTTAGAAAACGAGACGTTGCTGAACCATGCCGGACAGCCCGAAACGGGGCAACTTCATTTGCTGCGGCCAGACCTGATTCGGCTGGATCAGATTTCGCCTGAGGTGGTTCTGGGCAATCCGCCACAACCGCCGTTCGAAGGCGAAGCGCTGTTCGCTCGGGCCCTCGATCGGTGGAAAGCGTTTTTGGCAGACGACCCACCGTTATTCTACAACCGGCGGCGGGCCGCCCATCAGCCCTCAGTAGACCGCTACCTGAAATCGAACCGGGAGCAGGCGGCGGCCGACTGGTCGGCCGAACACCAGCCAAGATAGAAGCATGGATCTTCGTCCCTATTCGTCGCCTGACCACACCGCCTGCGAAGCGCTCTGCGGGCCTTTTTCAATGCCTGCTCACTTCGTGGTGATAGAGCATGAGGGTACCGTGATCGGCTGCGGCGGCTACACTTCCGACGGCGAACTGGTTTTGGGCACGATTCGCCCGGATCTGCGGGGCCAAGGTCTGGGGCGTTTTTTGCTACTGGCTCGATTGCGGGAAGTCGCCAAGCTGCCGGGCGTTTCCTATGCGCGGCTGTGCGCCCCCGCGGAGTTCATCAGTTTTTATGCAAAGCAGGGGTTCAAACCGGCGGGGTCAGGGGGGCATATGCAGCTACGGCTCAATGTGTGTCCTTAAGGGCGGTCCATAAATACAACCATATCGATAGGCGTAGTGATGCCACTAAGCGGCGCGGCTTAGCGTCTCCGGTACTGTCCCGTGGAAGCTTCCGCGATTAATATGTGCAGTACCGTTATCTTCGGCCCCAGTTACGGAACAGTGCTTTTTGAGGAACCGCGCACAACGGACTCGCTTCGGCTCGGCAGGATGGGCGAGTTCCTCGCCCGTTGGGGCCGTGCCTGCGCGGCCTGTGCGCTTTGAAGCCGCCGGGTCTACCCTTTACCGGGTCGTCCGCAACCCTGCGGCCTGACCATCCAGCGACAACCGAAGGACGAGCGCAAAGCGTCCCCTGTTCCAGATGTGCCGCGATCCGACCGGAGCAATTCAACTTCTTACAAGGCCGTTTCTGGCCGAATTCCGGATTGTCGACGATCCGCTCAGGGGCAGGCGACCGGCCAATCGAACGTTCGGCATTCTTCCGCAAAGTGGCGTTTGCCGCCAATTTCCGCGCTCCGGGCCAAACACCCAATCGCTGCCCCTACTTGGCCCCGCGCCCCATGCAGCGGCTCGCCGCGGACGGCCTATTTTTCAAAGCCCCGTAGGTAAGGGACGTCCGGTGGTCGCGACCCGGTGCTAAACTGCGCCCTCCGGGTCGAGCGGTAGCTTATGTTCATCACGGGCGTCTCGATGCGGCGTCCCACGGCGGAGTAACGGCCGTTCTCCCAGTTTGATTCCATGTAGTGGTTCGTGATCCCCGTGGATAGGAGCAGCCGTTCCGCATGGAAGGGCTCCTTCTTCGTCACCATCAGTTCGGTAATCCAGTGGGGTAGGGCATTCGAGGCGTGATACTGCGCATACGAACCGGGCCAGCCCAGCATCGAGATGATGGTCGGCTCTTTCTGCCCTTCGATTTCGCCGGCGTAGGTCCAGCCCACATCGCGGCCAGAAATCACCGCCGCCTTCGTCCCATCGTTGTACTCGACGATGCATGCATTAGCCTGGGCGCTCTCCTCGAAGCTTCCCTGCTTTACGTTGAAGTTTTTCGCTACCGAAGCAAGGAGCTTGCCCACCCAGGGATTCCGTGCGGCCCACTTCCAGGTCTCCGGTCCTCTGATCGACTGCACTGACTTGACGCCGGTCTCACCGCCTTTCCGGCGTTCCACGAAGGCCTGGAGCACGTCAATGCAATGGAAGATGCCTCCCTCATCGGAGGCGCCTCCCAGCACGATCGAGTTTTTGATTGGCGTATCGATCGGGATCTCTATTTCGGGCTTGCGGAAGTAGACCGGTATGGAGGAGCCACCGGACAAAGGAAAGTTCAGCTCGCGAGATTTGTCAAACATCCACTTGGCGTCGTCCCAGTTATAGGAGAGGTGCTTGTCGTTAAAGACCGGCACCGAGCGCTTGCTCTGCTCGAAAACCCGAATCACCTGTTGATACATCCACCAGCGCGGCAGGAGCCAGTGGCCCTTGAGATCGGTGGGATAATCCCCGTGTTCTCCGACGATGACCACACCATCCACCGCCAGTTCCTTCCCGCCCAGGGTGACGGCCTCTCCCACGGTCTTGTAGATGGGAATGTTTTTCGCTTGGCACACTTTCTGACCCAGTCCGCTGGTATCGAACTGATGAATATAAACAGATACAATATCCACCCTTGACGGGGTGTGGGCACCCTGCCACCAATAGCCGTCCATCAGCTTGCAGATGATCCAGTCCGCATGGGATCCCGGAGCAGCCCAATAGCTGACGCAACAGGCGATCCGAGGCCGTGCGGCGGGAGTGTTCTGAACCGCACCGGCGACGCTGCCGGCCAAACCCGTCAAGGCGGCCACACCGGTTGTTGCCAGTATTTCGCGCCGGGTGACGAGTGGGTTCTTCAGAGGGTGATTTTCAGTCATGGGAAAGCTCCTGGTGCCGCGGTTTGGACAGCCGTTGAAGGTAAGATGATACCGCCAGACAAGAGTGGTCGTGAAGTCGGCTTCCCCTTCGTAGAGGTGCCACCCTGCTGGAACCGGTCCTGCCGGGGTAGAGGCCTACAGAAGCTCGTAGTAGTGGACCACGATGCTGCCGTCGGTTTCAAAGAGCGGAGCGAATTCGGGCACAACGGATACGATCGGAGTTTCGGCGCTGACGATGTCGTTTCCGTTGGCGAGCCGGGCCGCCGAATGCGTGGGAGGATTGCCATCGACGTTGAAAATAAAACGTTCCCCACCAGTTTCCTGGCGGCAGGGACGATGCTCCTGCCGCAGGAAGGAACAAGCTGCACTCTGACCGGCGCATTATTCAACAGGCGCTTGCTGCGGTGGTCGAGGCAGACTTCGAGCCTATACGAGAGGCCGTCCATGTTAAAGAGCGAGCCGCCGCCCAGTCCGCTGGCGCTTCGCTCCGAAATCGTTCGGGTATGAACCGCCGAATCCCCCCCTCTTCTCCCCAACTCGTGCTCAACGCGTTGACCTTCCCGGGTTGATTCTTCAATAACGGTTCCGCTGTTTGATCGATCGCATCACTTGCCCCCTGGCGGGCCGGGGCCCGAATTTGTGAATCGTAGAAATCGATCAGATGGTGGAGCGGATCGTAGAATTCATCGCCGCCGAACAAAGCATACTCGGGCCCCGAGAAGTCCACCGAGGAGATCGACTCCTTCTCGACCATCCGCCCTTTCACCGGCGTGCCTCCGCTATTAGCCGGGGCGCCGGCGCCGCCCTTCTGCACGAAGCAGACGTTAAAGATTTCCACCGACTGGCTCGAGGTCATGAATTTGATCGGCAGAGTGACGTCGAGAGTCTGATGCACCTTCATGCGCAGGACGAGATCGCGTCGCTGACCGACCGGGTTCTGCACTTTGGACAGAATCCCCTTGGTCGTCCCGTGCTCGAATCGCCAGCCCTCCACCGGATAGGGCCCCGCCCCGAAATCGACCGTAAACCGCACTTGTTTGTACTCACGGTCCGGAAATACCTCGCAACGGTCCGGCGAAACGGCCAGGGTGCTGTTTGCGCCCCAAACCGGTGCCGTAGGCGCATAGAACCGCAATTTGATTTTCACCGGGCCGAGACTCTGCACGGCGTCGATATCAAAATCGCCGGGTAGTGAGCGCGCGACTCTGAATTTGAATACAGAAAGTCCGTTCGCTGTACAACCGATCTTGTTCCTGTATTTTGCCGCCATGTTATCGACTGGATGTACCGCTTCCACCGCATGATGGGTGAGAGTGAGGGTGCCGGAATGGTCCCGACTCATCCGACTCATCCGCCCCTTTGGTTCCTTCCGCGGCACCATTGGCAAGGCTCTGCTTCGGTTTCAGCGCGACTTTGAGGTCCCAGTTGAGGGCATCGACGCGGGTAGCCGTCAGGATGCGAAGGCGCAGCTTTTGCAGCTTCAATCTCCCCGCGGCCTGGATGTTTAGAGTCGGGTGCGCCTTGTTGAAGGTGAATCTTCCGGCAGCGGCTTTGCCCGCACTGGTGAATCCGGTCTTATTAGCGTCGTAGACGGCCAGGGTGTTGGGACCGGCGGAGGGATACGACACGACGCCATTGAGCGTGAACTTGAAGGAGTGCCGGGGAGGGTTCGGGGTGTCGTGCTTGTTCGGGATAGGAGGATTCGCTCAACCGCATTCTCTGGCACAGCACCAAGGGAGCGAACGTCCCGATGCCGGCCCCAGTCCGTCGCGCCCTCCCCACGCCCTTCGGGCGGACGCAATACCCCGCCGTCGAAAGCATCCCCGGCATCGGAAGGACTACCCTCACACCGGTTTCAATCTCCCGGAAAGTCGCCTGGTCGTGCAGACGCTCAGGGCCTTCGCTGACGACCGGATTACAACGCAAGAGATTTGAAGAGTCTGGCTACGAGTGGTTTTGACCGCGGACAAGATCTTAGCCGAGCGGACTTTCTCGGTTTTGCTGCTCGGCCGGTCTCCCTCGCCACTTGTGCGCCAATACATCCCTGCAATTGTTGCGGCGGTTAACGCAGCCACGTCCGGTATGGTGGGTCCGACTGGGGCCAAGCGGCCAGAGACAATGCGGAGAGCACCAAGAGTGATTTCACGAAACAGATCTTCCCTAAGTGGGAGCGCGCGATGTGATTAGGATATCAATTGCGAGTTACTGTACGGGAAGAATCGCCTTGCGGAAGGGTTCGTCATCGGGCAGCCAGATGGAGTGGCGGCGAATTTGCTGGATCTCGATGGTCACTTCGCCGGTGGTGAAGGAGAGGGCGTGGCCGCCGGCTTTGGTGTCGTCGGAGACAAAATGGAAGTGGTGGCCGACCTGATTTATACCGGCAACGAACGACGGGCTGCGGATGCCGACGGCGGTACCCGAGATGTTGGCATGGTTGAAGACCGACTGGCCGGAGATCAGTTCGCCCAGCGGCGGGTAGGGGAGGAACTGTTTGAAGATGGCTCGTGTTTGGATGTCGCGGAAGGTGCCGTGGACCTTGATGGCATAGAAGTGATTTTTGGTGGGGATGAGGGAGTCGATAAGTTCGCCGAGCTGGGTATTGGTGAGTTGCTTGGCGGAGAACTGGACATCGGCTTTGAATTTGACGAGCGCGGCGAAGGGGACCTTGTCTTTGTCGGCGGCCTCGGTAAGGGTGCCGTTGGCGCGGAACTGATAGAAGTGGCCGTCGAGAGCGATGAGTTCGCCGTCGATCCCTTCGAATGTACCGAGGCCGAAATCGCCCTGCTGCTTCAGTTCGCCGACAGTGTAGGCGGCGGCGTAGAGACCGCGTAGTAGGGCGTCGAGCGTGGAGACCTGGAGCAGGACAGGGGCTAAGTCGGGGGGGGGTTGTTTGGTGCGGGCGGCGCGCCAGAGGGTCTCGGACGACTGCGCGGCGAGGAGCAGGGGAAAGAGCAGAAGAATGAATCGCATGGAGGTTCCTTGGAATGAGAAAAAGGGCGCCGAGCGCTTGCTCCGCTCGAAAACTCAAATCACTTGATGATACATCCACCAGCGGAGCAAGAGCCAGTGGTTTTGGAGATCGGTTGGATAATTCGCCTCCCCGCTGTTAGGTGTGGGTAAGGTCGGATCAGGCGGAGCGGCAGCATTGCCGTCGCGGCGGTGGGAACGTGGAAACCGGGTCTTTGGGCGATTTCCAAGGGCGGTGGGACGAGAGTGAAAACCAGGATTTGGCTTTGCTCGCTTTCCACAGCCCGTCAATTCCACGGCCGACTTGGGGGCCAAGTACGCTGACTCGCCCCTCGCTGGCGAATTTTGACCGGCGATTCTACCCACGGCAAACAGCGAAGAACCGATGATTGCATAGTTTAGAAAGCGGGGCTCGCCTAGAAGACGATGCGGCCTTGGAGTTGGTACATGCGGTTTAGCGACGACGTTTGGCTGGTGACGCGACCGAAATTCGTCGAGGTCACATTCAGCTCCGGCGCGTTCATTTGCGAGCGGTTCATGAGGTTGATGGCGTCGCCGCGGAGTTGGAACCGGACCCGTTCGGCAAACTTAAACTCGCGGAGCAAGTTGACGTTCCACTGGTTTAAGCCGTCGGCACGGAGGCCGTTGAGAAAGCGGGGGAATACGCGGGTTTGGAAGGCGGCGGGCTGGTTATTCGCCACCCGCTCAAACGGCAGGCCGGTCTTGAACCACTGGTCGAGGGTTTTGTTGCCGCCGAGCGAGGCGTCAGACTCGAAGGTTTTGATATCGCCGTTGTAGAAAACGTTGCCCCACGCCAGTTGCGGTCCGTTCTGGAACTCGTAAGTGCCGGCGATCTGCCATCCTCCGAGCAGGTGGTTTCCGATTCCATTTTGTAAGTGGGCCCGGCCGTGGCCGAACGGGAGTTCGTAGATTCCCGTTACCGTAAAGCGGTGCGGGCGCGCGGTGTCGCTGGGCCACCAGCCGCTGGGCGTTTGGTTAAACTCGTTTTCGATGATATCCCAGCGGTTCTGGCGGGTTGCGGCGTAGGAGGCATTCAGGTTGAAGCCCTGCGAAAAGCGGCGTTGGAAGTTCACTTCCAGCACATGGGTGCTGGCTTTTCCGCTGGGAACGGCGTTGTTGTTGAGCCCGTTCATCTGCGGGAACTGCCGCAGCAACTGGTTTTTCGGAATGGTCGGGCTTGTGAACCGGCCCAAGGTGGAGATGTGCTGGTACAAGATTGGATTCGAGGTGCGCAAGGCATCGAAGTTACTGAGCAAGAAGGGGTTTGGCACGTTGCGATTCAACTCATTGGCGAGCGCGTTGTTCCGGGTGTTGGTGCTATTCCAGAAGCTTTCGGGCAGATAGTCCTGCCGGGTGGTGACCCCGACGCGGTCCCCCAATTGGCCCCAGTAGGCGACTTCGATCGTCATGTTCTTCGATATCTCGCGCTGGACCCCGACCCGCCAACGCTGCACCCGGGGATGTTGGCGATTGAAGTCGGTATAGGTAAAGCCCTGACCGGCGCGGGCCATGGACCCGAGCGCCTCGCGCAGGGGGACATCAAAACGGGTGCCGTTGGCGCGGACGGGGAACGGATCGGACAAAGGCGAGATGCCCGCCCCGGGGTTGCCCGCATTCCAGGTGGTGCCGAAATCGTTCGTCAGATTCGTATTGGTGGCGCGCGCGAAACCGTACTGGTCGGCGCCTTGGTTCATGACGTTCAGGGTGTCATAGTAAGTGCCGTAACCACCGCGGATGACCATTTTTTCGCTGGGCTGCCACGCGGCGGAGAGGCGGGGCAACCACATCAACTCGCTGCGCCACAGGTTGCGTGGGGCTCCGTTTTGGCCGGCATAGAGGCTGCCGCCGCGGACGATGAACTGGCTGGCGGGCAGTTCGGGGAGCGGATTGCGGGCGTAGGCGGCCTGGGCGGCGGCGCTGATGGGGAGTTCCAGGTTCGGATCGAAGGAGGTGAGGGCGCGGTTATAGCGTTCGGTGGGCCCCTGTTCGTACTCCATGCGCAAGCCCAGCGTGATGGTGAGATTGCGGGTGACGCGCCAGGAATCCTGTCCGTACCAGGCATAGTAGGGGCTCATGAGGGCGAAGTTGTCGTTGGTATCGACGGAAGCGGCGGTGGGGATCCCAAGCATGAAGGAGGCCCAACCGAGGGCGAGGCCGGCGGCGGGGACGAAGCCATCTTCATCCTTGCGGACAAAGTTGTTGGCAAAGTTGAATGATCCGGAGGTGAAGCCGCCGTTTTGCAATTGGGTGCGGAAATGCTGGCGGAAATCGACACCGCCGCGGAGGGTATGGCCACCGCGGATGTGCGTGGCGTTGAACTTGATGGCTTGCTGGCGGCCTTTGGTACCGGGGTCCACATTCACGCCGATGAACATGTCGCCGTTCCAATGGGACATGCCGGGGAAGAGGACGCGGGGCATGACACAATTGGAGGCGCACTTGGCATCCATGTAAGAAGGCAGGCCGGCGTCGCTGGGTTTGTACTTGCGGGTGCCCAAGCGCTGATTTTGGAGCAGGAACCAGTTAGTATCGGCGGTGACGTTGAGGATGGTGGAGGGGCTGGCGGCGTAGGTCCAGTCGGCGGCGGCGCTGGCGGCGGGCCGTTTTTCGTCCCAGTTCATGAGGCCGGGTTCGGATTCGTAGGTGAAGTCCTGGGCGCCTTCGAGGAAGTCGCTTTTGAACCAGCGGAAAAAGAAGCGGTGCTTCTGGGTGGCTTGGTAGTCGATGCGGTTGTTCCAGGAGCGGTAGTCGACGTTATTGGGCATGCCGGTGGCGAGGTAGTTATTGATGGGGTCGCGGCCGGTGGTATCGACGTTGGGCAGGGGCATGCGTTTGGCGTAGAAGTCGTACATGGGGTTGCGGATGCGGGATTGCGGGAGGATATTGCCGGCGAAGGGGGTGCGGATCCAGTGGCCGGGGCGGGCGGGATCGACGCGGGTGGAGACGGGGTCGTAGACCTGGTAGCGGACAGGGTCGACGCGGAGGAGGTCGGAGTAGTTTCCGGCGCGCATGGCGAGGGTGGGGACGGTGTAGTTAATTTCGCTGGGGCGGGCGGATTGGCGATTCTTGAGTTCGGAGAAGCCGAGGAAGAAGAAGAGTTTATTACGGCCGTCGACGACTTTCGGGATGTAGATGGGTCCGCTGATGGTGGCCTGGTAGTTGAGGGTTTTGCCGGAGTTGAGCATGGGCCGGTCGGCCAGGGCGTTGGCGGCGGCGGAGTTGCCGGCGGTGTTGAGGGCGGAGACCTGGGCCCAGCGGGCTTGTTTGACGAAGAAGGAGGCGGCGTTCCAGCGTTGGTTAATGAACTGGAGGGTGCTGGTGCCATGGAACTGGTTGGCGCCGGACTTGGTGGACATGGAGATACCGAGGCCGGTGGCGTGTCCGAAGGAGGCGTCGAAGTTTGAGGTTTCGACCTTGAATTCGTCGATGACGTCGGGGCTGGGCATGATGGAGGCGCGGCGGTCGGTGCCGTTGGTGGAGGCGCCGTCGACGGACCATTCGTTGCCGCCGACCGAACCGGGGGAGTTGTACGCCGACCCGCCGCCGACCTGGCCCTGGACGAGGAACTGAGTGGTGCCGGGGACCTGAACGCCGGGCGACATACGGGCGAGGGCCATGACATTATTGCCGATGACGGGAAGGTCCATGACTTCGCGGTTGGTGATATTACGGCCCATGCTGACGGTGCTGGTATCGAGCATGGGGGCTTCCGAGGAGATGGTAACGGACTCGGTGACGCCGCCGACTTCGAGTTGGACGTTGATTTTCAGTTGATCGCCAAGGCCGAGGGTGATGCGGGATTGGACGGCTTTTTTGAAGCCAGGAGCTTCGACGGATACCGAGTAAGTTCCGGGGAGGAGGAGGGGCGCTTCATAGTAACCATTTTGGTTCGTTGTAAGCTTTGTGCCGGTGGCGGTGCCGGTGTTCGTGACGGTTATCTTAGCTCCGGTGACGGTAGCTCCCTGGGGGTCGGTTACAGCGCCGGAGATGATGCCGCGAGTGTCTTGGGCGGCGAGGATGACGGGCAGAGCGAGAGCGACGAACCACGTGAAATTGCGCATGCGAGAAGTCCTTCAGTCTAAAATAGTGATGCCAACATTATCACAGGGAGAGGGCGAAGTATAGGAGGGATTGGGAGATGACTTGGTTTGAAACTTTGACGGGTTTTCGGGAGACTTCGCCGCGAGAGGTGCGCGAGAAGCTGTCGGTAGAGGGCAGTACGATGCGCTCTCGCGTTAACGGGAGAGCGATGGTATGTGGGCGATTGGAAGTTCCGTCACTGGGCGACCTCAGAGCGCGTGTTCGATCTCTGGGTGAAAGTGCCAGTACGGGTCGCATCTCGGTGCGCGAAGTGGTGGCGGATGTCCAGCGTTTGCATGCCGAGAAGGCGAATGCGGGTTCCGTGTTCCAAGTAGCCTCGCAGTTCAATTTGCTCGAAATGGTGGGGCCGGGTGTTACCCCGGAGCAGGGGGTGGGGATTTATGAAACTGATCTTACTCAAGGGCCCGCCTGCGCCGTTGCGGCCGGTGCGGGAACGATCTATCGGAATTACTTTGCCGCCACGAATGGACAGATTGGCCAATCGGCGGATAATCAGATCGATTGTTTGGCGGGCATCGGCGAAGCGATGGGTAACTTGGGCAGTCTGCTATGGGAGATGAGGAACGGATATGCGTTGGCATCCGAGGAAGGTTTGGGCGAGATTTCGAAACGGCTGGCGGAGTCCAGTGAGGAGGAACTCGATCGACTTCGGTGCCTGTTACGAATTGGCATGCAGTGGGATACCGAAGTGACCGTCGAGGGGGGCGGCCACAAGGTCTCGCAGGCTTACTGTTCCGCGTTGCCGGTGGCCTATTCCCGCCATGGGTTTGCCGCGTGGGAACGGTTTGCACGTCTCGTTTTGGAAGCTTCCTACGAAGCTACGATTTGTGCGGCGATTTTGAGCGCGCGCGGCGGGGGGAGCCACAAACTATTTCTTACGCTGCTGGGCGGCGGTGCATTTGGCAACGAGACGCGGTGGATCCTTGACGGGATGGAGCGTGCTCTGACGATGTATCGCGACACGGCGGCGCTCGAGGTAGCGATCGTCAGTTACGGTGCGCCGCAGCCGTGCTTGCAGGAGGTGATTGCCCGATTCGGGGGGTGAGGCGTGGGATCGACGCCAAGCGCAACGGCCTTCCCCGGTTGCGCTATTGTAGCTCGTTACGGGTGCAATTAATGATGGTCGTAGCGATGGTTTTTCCTTCTGACATGGCTTGGCCGGTCGGGTGTGCCCCATGAAAGTGGCAGTGACGCTGCCCGGCTCTCCCAATCGCTCTCAAATTGTCCGTTGCTGTGGCAACAACGCAGGGCCAGAATACCGTTAGGTCCGGGCACCGTACAGAACATTCCCGACTGTTTACAGCCGATCCGACTCCGTTTCTGCAGCCGGCCTGGATGACGCCAGAGTCAACAAACAGGTGCTGACTGCGGAACTCGGGGTGGCGCCTGCGCTCAGTGTGGTTTTCAAAGTAATCGGCCTCTTTTGCGGAGCTTTTCGCTCAACTCCGGGTTCGCGGAATTGATACAACAAAGCGCGGCCACCAGTTCTTCGATCCGTCCCTCATCCAGCATCTTCTCGTAAATCATCATCCAGTCTTTCTGCTCGGCCCCCTGGTTCGGGTGCAATTTGCGGGGCAATTCCCACAAGTATTGGCGGGCGTGAAACAGATCGAGAATCTGAATGGCGCCGTGGAACCTGAGGCGTTTTGTGGCGCTCGATCCTGGGTTGCGGGGGGAGATCGTGAGTCCGAAGGGACCGGAGTAGATCCGGCCCCCTGTTTAGTTACTTACTTCGGGGTGATGTGAACGAGCGCGCCGGGGTTAGCGTCTTCGAGCATCCACAGTGAACCATCCGGGGCCTGTTCGACGTCGCGGACACGCTTACCGACGTCCCACCGCTCGGCGGTTTTGGCACCGCCTTTACCGTCGAAAATGATGCGATTGATCGATTTGGTGGCCAAGCCGCTGATGAAGCCGTTGCCGTCCCATTGGGGGAAGGTTTTTTTGCCGCGGTAGAACATCAGGTTGCCCGGGGCAACCACCGGCACCCAATAGAGAACCGGCTTGGTGAAGTCGGATCGGGTGTCGTGGCTGGGGATGGCCACCTCGTTGTAGTTCATGCCGTAGGAGACGAGGGGCCAGCCGTAGTTTTTGCCCTTTTCGATCAGGTTCAGTTCGTCGCCGCCGCGGGGGCCGTGCTCGACTTCCCACAACTCGCCGGTGGGGGAGAAGGCCAGGCCATAAGGCGCGCGGAAGCCGGAAGCCCAAGTTTCGGCCGGGGTATCGTTGACGCCGGGGAAGGTGTAGGTGCTAACCTTCGCCGCGGTCTTAGCGACGTTGGTGTCGCGCGGGGGATCAATAAGGGAGAGGGTGCCGGCGCCGGTCTTACCGAAGTTAGGGTTTCCGGGGGCGGGTTTGCCGTCCAAGGTGAGGCGGAGGATTTTGCCGACGGGTTGGTCGGGGTCCTGGGCAGGGGTCATGCGCTGCCGGTCGCCGACGGTCATATAGATGAACTTACCGTCCGGCGAGAAGGCGATCTGGCCGCCGGCTTGGCCGCCCTTGCCCTTGGGCAGTTGGCGCCAGAGAACTTCGTAGTCGGTGAGGCGGGGGACGCGGCCGGTGACGAGTTTGGCGCGGGCGAGGGCTTGGCCGCCGCCGTACTCACCGGGTTCGATGTAGGTAATGTAGATGCTTTGGTCGGTCGAGTAATTGGGCGAAAGGAAAACGCCGAGCATGCCGTTCTGGCCCTGCCAGTAGACGGGGGGCGTGTTGGAAAGCGGGGCGAGTTTTTCGCCGGTGGGGGAGACGAGCCAGATGGGGCCGATCTTTTCGGTGACTAGCATGTGGCCATCGGGTAGGAAGGCGATGCGCCAAGGCAGGCCGAAGGTGGCTGTGGTGGTCATCTTAAAGGGCAGAGCGGCTTCGGGGTTCGTGGCACCCACGTTAACCTGGGCCGAAGCCGCTGCCGCCAAGCTAAGCAGCAGGGCTGCTGTTGCCAATTTCATCGTCGTTCTCCTCGTTGCGTTCTTAAACATCATCTTTCAGTATAGAAGTGGATGCTGGTCATCCGCCGTTGGTGTTTCGAACTTTCTGAAGGGCAACGGCGTTCATACAGTAGCGGAGGCCGCTCGGCTTTGGGCCGTCGGGGAAAACGTGGCCGAGATGCGCCTCGCAGGTGTTGCAGATGGTTTCGACGCGTTCCAGAAAGGCGGGCCCGTCGAAGTGATAGGCGATGACGTTCGTTTCGATGGGCTGGGTGAAGGACGGCCAGCCAGTATGGGACTCGAATTTCTGGCTGGCATCGAAGAGAAGGGTTTCGCAGCAGATGCAAGCGTAGAGTCCGGGCTCAAACAGGCTGCACATTTCGGAGCTGAAAGCACGTTCTGTGCCGGCCAGGCGGGTGACCTGGTGCTGGGCACTGGTCAACTGTTCGCGCCATTCCGCGTCGGGTTTGACGACTTTGTGGGCGGGGACGGGGTTACCGTTGGTGGCGAGGGTTAAGACTTCGGACCATGTGAGCATACTTCTGAATTTTAGCCTGTTGCCGTGTCGCTTCGGTGAGTCGAGTTCCCGCGAGAGGGCGCTCCTTTGCCGCCGCTGGTGGCCCAGGATGCTTACGCGTAGGCCCAATCGGCGACCTGCTGGCGGGCTTCGGCGGCTTTCGATGGATCGGTCTCCCGCAGGCGGCTCCAGCGGACGCGGTAGATTGCGGCGATTTGGATGGCGCAGCAGAGGAAGGGGGGGCGCGCAGTAGCTGTTCGGCTTTTTCGAGGCGATCGGCGCGTTCGAGGGCCTGCGCCATGTGCCCCCGAGGAGCCTTCCGCAGGACGGGGGTCGTCTTCAGCTATCGGCAGGCCATACTCGATGCTTTGCAGAATCAGAACGGCGTAGTCGAGAGCACAGCCAGTGGAGGCGGCACCGGTCGAGTTGGCGAGCGGGCGGTGGCTTTTTCGAGCGACTGGTGCCGGGCATTTACGCGGTTGTCGGGTTCGCGCTTTTCTCGGTCCGCCTGTTTCGTCCCGCGGCGGCGGAGAAGGGGCTGGCCGATGATTCCGGGGGCGATGGCCGGGGTTGGGTATCCTTTGCTGGCATGGGGGCTGTTTCCGTTGTCGCCAGCGCCGCTGGTTTGCACACTCGGCATGCGGCGGGCTGCTGCTGGGTGCGGTGGCAGGGCGAAAGCGCATACACTAACGGCTTGCATATGTTTACTCGCCGAACGTTTCTCGCGGCCTTGGCGGCCCCAGCGCGCCCGAACGTCATTGTGATCCTGACCGATGACCAAGGGTATGGCGACCTTGGTGCGTTCGGGGCGGCGGACGCCCAAACGCCCCATTTGGATCGGTTGGCGAAAGGGGGGATCCGCTTTACGAACTGGCACGCGAATTCGCCTGTCTGTTCGCCGTCGCGGGCGTCGGTGCTGACGGGGAAATATCCGCAGCGGACAGGGATTGCGCAGGTGCTGAACTCGAAGCCGACCTTCGACGTGGTGGGGTTAAAGGCCGGGGAGGTTTCGCTGGCCAAGGAGTTAAAGCAAGCGGGATATCGGACGGCGGCCATCGGCAAATGGCATTTGGGTTCGGCGCCGGCGAGTCGGCCATTGGCGCAAGGATTCGACGAATTCTTTGGGTTTTATTCGGGTTGGGTGGACTACTACTCGCAGCGTTACTACACGCTGGGAGGGAACCCGGGGGCTTCGGGTCCACCGCCCCAAAACATTTTTCATGATTTTTGGGACGGGACAAAAGAGATCTTCCCGGAGCCCGAGTACCAGACCGAATTGCTCGGGAGGCGGGCGGTGGAGTTTGTGCGGCGGCAGGCCGCGGGGCAGCCGTTTTTCCTCTATCTGACGTTCGGCGCGCCGCACTATCCGATGATGGCGCCGCAGAAGTATGTGGATCGGTTTCCAGCGACGATGGACCGGGATCGGCGGTTGCACCTGGCGATGATCGCGGCGATTGATGACCAGGTGGGGGCGCTGGCGGCGGAGTTACAGCGGAAGGGGATCGGGAACCAGACGATAGTCTATTTTCAGTCCGACAACGGGGCGACCGAGGAAACGCGCGCCGACCACGAGGGGCGGCCATATCGGGGGGGCAGCAACGGGGCGTTGCGGGGCTGGAAAGGGAGTCTGTTTGAAGGGGGGCATCGGGTGCCGGCGCTGCTTTCCTATCCTGGTCAGTTGAAAGGGCGCGTGGAAGAGTCGACCGGGCTCGGGATGGATCTACTGCCGACCGTGCTGGGGCTGGCGGGGTTGCCGTTGCCGCGGAGGATCGACGGCGTGAATTTGGCGGGGGCGCTGCGGCAGGAGAGCCCGTGGCCGGAGCGGACCGTCTACTGGGAGTACGACAATCAGCGGGCGGTGCGGCGAGGGCCTTGGAAGTTGGTGGTGGACCCGCGGCCTTCGTTGCTGTTACCGAATGAAAAGCTGACTTGGCTGTCGAACTTGCAGGAAGACCCGGGAGAGACGCGGAACTACGCGGCGACTCGCCCGGAGGTGCTCGCCGAACTTTCCCAAGCATTAGCGGCTTGGCGCTGGTAGGATTCAGGTTATGTGGATCGCTTTTCTGGCCGCCGCCAGTTGTCTGCCTTGCCACGAAGCGATTGTGCGGACGTACGCGCAGACCGGGATGGGGCGTTCCGTTTCGCGGCCGACGGTGGAGAACCCGGTGCGGCAGGAGGGGTCGCACGGATCGGCGCGGTGGGTAGCGCTTTGGAATAACAAGCAGATGATCCATGCGATCAACGAGGAGGCGCGGCCGATGCAGTGGGCGGTGGGGTCTGGGCATGAAGGCAAGAGCTATCTGCTGCAACTGGGGGACGCGTTGTTTCAATCGCCGTTGTCGTGGTACGCGCGGCGGCGGGCGTGGGACTTATCGCCGGGCTATCGAAGCGACCGGCGGCTGTCGTTTTTGCGACCCGTGACGCCGGAGTGTTTGGGCTGCCATGCGGGGGCTGCGGCGCCCATCGCGGGGACGGTAAACCGTTACGCGGTGGACGCGATTCCGGAGCCGGGGATCACCTGTGCCCGATGCCACGGAGACGGCGGCAGCCATGCGGCACAGCCGACGCGGGCTAACATCGTGAACCCGAAGCGGCTGGGGCCGGCAGCGCGGGATAGCGTTTGCGAACAGTGCCACCTGTCGGGTTCGGCGCGGGTGACGAACCCCGGCAAGCAGTTCGGCGACTTCCGCCCCGGGCTGGCGCTGGAGGACGTATTTTCGGTGTATGTGCAGGCGGTGCCGACGAGTTCGGATCGGATCAAGGTGGTGTCGCATTCCGAGCAGTTGGCGATATCGCGGTGCTCGATTGCTTCGGGCGGAAAGCTGTGGTGCGCGACGTGCCACGACCCGCATCGAGAACCTGCTGACGCGTTTGCTCATCACCAAGCGAAATGCGTGAGTTGTCACGGACAGACCAGGCGACACGGCGACGCTTGCGCGACGTGCCACATGCCGCGCACCGACGCCGTGGACGGCGGGCACACCGCGTATACGGACCACCGGATTCGGAAGCCGGGAGTGCCGAAGGTGTTACTCGAAAGAAGCACGGACCTGCGGGCTTGGCGGGCACCGGCGGCGGCGTTACGGTCCCGGGGGCTGGGGCTGGCTTATGCGGGTACGGGGCAGTTGGAGACGGCTTACGCGCTGCTCAAGGACGTGGCAAGGGATCCGGCCGTAAACGATGCGATGGGGCTGATCTACCTGCGGGCGGACCGGGCGGCGCTGGCGGTGGCGAGCTTTACGCTGGCGGTGGAGGCGGACCCGCGGAATAGCGCTCGAAGGTTGAATTTGGCGGCGGCGTACTTGGCGGCGGGGAACTTGGCGAAGGCGAAGGCGCAGGCGCAGGAGGCGATGGCGTTGGAGCCGCTGCTGCAAGATGCTTATGTTTTGATGGCGGAGATCGAACCAGGCCGCGCCGAGTATTGGCGCGACCTGTTCGCGAAGCGGCTGCGTTAGAAGCGCACAGGCCGCTTCGGCACGGCAAGATGGGCGAGGAACTCGCAAATCTTGCCGGACCGAACCGAGTCCGTTGTGCGCGTTCGTTAGAAGATCAGCTTGAGACCGACCTGGACGTTGCGCGGACCGATCTGGGTTGAGTTGATCCGCCCGAAGGCCGCGCTGGTGAAATCGGTGATGGGATTACCGAAGACGACGCGGTTCAGGGGGTTCTGGATTTCGACGCGGAACTGGGTGGTGACCCGTTCAGCGATCTTGTTCTGCTTCATGAAAGCAAAACTTTCGTCGAGTCGACCGGGGCCGCGGACTTCCAACCCACGTGCGGCGGTGCTCAACTGGCCGGGGGCGGGGTTGGCGAAGGCCGAGCGGAGCAGGTAGGTGTTCTTGGTTGGATCGTTAGGATCGTAGGCATCCATCGAGATATCGGACCGGACGTTGGCGGAGACGACGTTAGGCCGCAACCCGAGGTTGAAGTAGGGCAGCGGGTTGGAGGTGGTGGGGAAGAGTCGGGCACCGGAGCTGTAACTATTCACCGTAGCCAACTGCCAACCTTTCATGAGGAAATTGACAGCTTTGTTCTGGCTCGAAAACGGGACATTGTAGACGAGCGAGAAAGTGAGAACATGCGGATAGTCGGAGGGGTGATAGGACCGTTCGCGTTGGAGGGCGTTCTGTTGGGCGGGATTGTCGTCAAACATGGCCGCGTCGGTGAGAAACTTTGACCAGGTATAGGCGACGGTGCCGGTGAGCCCCTTGGCGTAACGTTTGTCGAGCTTGTACTGGAAGCTGTGGTAGTTCGAGTTACCGAAGGTGGAGCCATAGACGCCGACGTTACTATACTGCGGGAATGGCCGGAGGGCCTGGTTGACGCGAGCGAGACCGCCCCAAAGGGTGGAGAAGCCAGCGAAGGGCTCGGAGAAGCCGGCGGCGCGCGCTTCGGGCGAATTGATGTTCGCCGTGAGGAGCGAGGTAGGCAGGTTCCAATACTGTTGAGGGAGTTGATTCAATTGCTGGGTATTGGCGAGATGGCGCCCGGCATTGGCGACGTAGGAGAAGCTCATGGAGATGTCGCTGGCGAACTGGTGTTCGACGGCGAAGTTCCATTGGATTTTATAGGGGAGTTGGTAGCCGGAGGGGATGACGGCCGTTACGCTTTGGCCGTTGGCGGCGGTGGGTTCTTTGACGGGCGGTCGGCGGAAGTTTTGCGGGAAGCCACCGTCCCAGTTAAAGGCCGCGGTGGTACCGCCGTCGGCGGAGGCAAACGCGGCGGTGGTGGCATAGCCAAAGGCGGGCAGACCGTTGCCTTGGTTGATGTAGTTGGAGTTAAAGATGCCGGTGCCGGCTCGGATGACGGTGCGATTGGTGAGCCGGTAAGCGAAGCCGAGGCGCGGAGCAAAGTTACTCCAGAGGACGTTGAGATATCGGTTGCTCACACCGTTCTGATTGCCGTAGAGCATGGTGCCGGGCCGGTTCCCTGCCCCGGGGTTTGGTACGGCGATGTCGACGTAGGAGATGCGTCCGAGGGGATCGCTATGGGGGATGATGGGTTCCCACCGAAGGCCGATGGTGAGGGTGAGTTTCTTGGTGACCTTCCAGGTGTCATCGGCGAAGAAGCCGAAGACGGTGTAGCGGCCGCCGGGAAGCGAGTCGCGGAAGAAGGCGCTGCCGGAGTAAGTTTCCCCGAGGAGGAAGCTGGCGAAGGCATCGCCGGAGGCGGCGACGCCGGGCAGACCGGTGGTCTCGCGGCGGTAGCGGAACGTTCCGCCGCCATTGCCGTAGTTGCGATAGTTGTCGCGGTGGCGCTGGACTTCGGCACCGAACTTAAGAGTATGGTTCCCGCGGATCATGGTCAACGTATCGAGGGCAGTGAAGGTATGGAAGTAGTTGTCGCTGGCGGTGTCGTTGCCGAAGCGGGTGTAGCCTTCGGTGTCGAATAGTACCGAGGGAGTGAGGTCGAATTGGAGCCCGCGAAGACCGAGTTTGCCTCCATTGGGCTGGGTCCAACCTTCGTTGAAGGCCACGGAGAAGTTCGGGTTCCGGAAGCGCGAGTAGCCGAGCCCGATGTGGTTCATGGTGGTCGGCGTGAGATTCTGGTCGATATTCAGATGAAGGACGTTTGTGCGTACTTTCTGGAGATTGTAGTTAAGGAGTAGGGTAGCCGCCTCACCGCCAACGGGGAGCAAGCGGGACGGTGCGCCGCTCTTAATCGAGGGCCGATACGTGTCGTTGTACATGCCGCTGACACGGGTTTTGGCCGTGAAGGTGTGATCCATTTTGAAGCCGGAGGTGCGTTCATCGGCACGGGGGCTGGCAAGGGGGGCGATGGAGTTGTTGACGAGTCCGGCGAGTTCGGGGGCCGGGAGGAAGGGGAGCATGACCGAAGAGACTTTGCTAAAGCGGTTGGCGGGGATTCGATTCCCGGCAAAGGGGGTACGGCTGCCGGCGATGGCGGAACTGGCCGGGTCGTAGATGATCCGGCTGCCCAACTCGCTGAAATCGCCTTGCGCCATGCGGGAGGTCGGTAGGGTGTTCAGGCCGGCCAGCGCGCCGCCGCGACGATAGAACTGGTCAAAAGAGAAGAAGAAGAACGTCTTGTCTTTGCCGTTGTAGATCTTCGGCAGGACGACGGGACCGCCGATGGTTGCGCCCCATTCGTTCTGTTTGGAAGGCGCACGGGAAGCCGGGAAGAAGCCGCGGGCGTCCATCTTTTCATTGCGCAGGAACTCAAAGGCGGTGCCGTGAATCTGGTTCGTTCCGCTCTTCATCGTAAAGCTCGTGATGCCGCCCATGGCGTGGGCGTATTCGGCGGAGTAGTTATTCGTAATGAGCTTGAACTCGGCGATGGCGTCGACGGAAGGGTTGACCTCAGAGTCGTTGGAGAGGTCACCGCGGCTGAGGGCGATGCCGTCGTAGTAGACCTGATCTTGAAAGCCGCCGCCGCCGGAGATGGACTTGGTCCAGGTGCCGGTGGGGCTGACGCCGGGCGATAGTTTGATAAAGCTGGAGGCGTTGCGGATGCCGCCACCGAGGGTGAGGGGCAGATCGAGGAACTGCTTGGCTTCAACAACCATGCTGACGTCGGCCGACTCGGTTTGGATGATCGGATTACCGCCTTGGACGGTGACGCTTTCGGAGACGGCACCGACGTTTAGGCCAATGTCGATGGTGGCGGTTTGGTTCGTCTGAATCTGGACGGCCCGTTGGACGCTGGCATTGAAGCCGGCGGCCTTGGCGGTGAGGTCATAGAGGCCGATCGGCAGGCCGACGAGGCGGTAAGAGCCGGTGCCGGTGGAAACCGTTTCGAAGCGAGCGTTCGTGGCTGTGTTCACCACTTCGATGGCGACATTCGGAACGGCCCCGCCGGACTTATCTGTGATTAAACCTGTGATGGCTCCGCGGTCGCCTTGAGCGAACGCCAGCGTCGAAAGCAGCAGGCAACCAAAAACTTTGAGAGAGGGAAGTTTGGTCATTCACGCTGAACGTTATCACATTTTAAAGCTTTAATATTTCTTTACCTGGATCTTCCGGAATTCGATGCGCTGTTTGGGTTGGCATTGTAGACCGATGACGCCATCGGCGTGCTTGGAGTCCTTGGCATCGAGGACGGTGAGGCCGTTCAACTTTACGATGAAGTGGTCTCCTTTGACGGTGACGTCGAAGGCGTTCCATTGGTCCGGTTTGATTTTGGTGGGGGAGGCTTTCACGCTGCCGACGAGACTGCCGGTGAGGTAGCCGGCGGGCTGCATGTCCCAAATTTGCAGTTCATAGCCGGTGACGTGGGGTTCGCCTTCTTTTTGGCTGCGGAGGAAGACGCCGCTGTTGACGGTGGCGGCACCTTTGAACTCGAGTTGGAGGCGATAGTCTTTGAAGGTCTCTTTCGTGGCGATCCAACCGGCGCCGCCTCCACCGCAGACGAGGGCGCCGTTTTCGATTTTCCAGTCGCCGGTGCCGGGGGGAGCGGAGGTGGAGCGGGCCTCCCAGCCGTTGCGTGTTTTGCCGTCAAAGAGCGTTTGGGCCGAAGCGGCCGTCGCTGCCAGTAGTAGTCCGAGTATCCAAATTCGCATGTTCGAGGGGCAGTCTATCACTTGTACAAGTCTGCTTGCAGAGTTGTACAAGTATGGGTTAGCCTCAGGGAATGGCGATGACGATCTCGAAGGCGAGGCAGAACCTGTTCGCGTTGGCGGAAGCGGCGTCGCGCGGGGAGAAGGTGGAGTTCGTTTATAAGGGCAGAACGATGAAGCTGGTGGCCGAGAAGAAGGTATCAAAGCTCGCTCGGCTCGCTCAGATTCCTCCCTTGTTTACGCTTCCTCCCGGTGTGACTTGGGAGAGTATCGAAGAAGACTGGGGGAAGGTCAAGTTGGAGATGCATGAAGACTGGGAGCGCAAGAACCGTTAGTCCGCAAGACCATGCACGCTTACATCGATACTCAGGTTGCCGTTCGCCTCGCCACCGGCGACTCCAAAAAGATCAGTCGAATCGCTAGGGCTGCGATTGACCGCTATGAGATTCTGTTGTCCCCGATGGTGCGAGTGGAATTGGAATACCTGTTTGAACTGGGTCGCTGCCCACTTCCGTCATCGAGAGTCTTGGAATTTCTTGAGCGAACCTGTGATGTTACGGTCTGCCCACTGCCGTTTGACCGAGTGGCGCGGGCGGCTTGTCATGAGTCCTGGACTCGGGACGCCTTCGACCGGTTTATCGTCGCGCACGCCCGCTGCGCTCCGGATGCTTATCTCATCACGGCCGATGAGACAATTCGGGCGAACTATCATCGGGCGGTGTGGTAGTTAGTCGACCGAGACCCATTGGCCGGAGCGCATAGATTCGTAGCCGGCATCCAAGATGCGATTGACGATATAGCCATCTTGGTAAGTTTCCCGGGGGGTGACGCCGTCGCGGACGCACTCGACAAAGTGGCGCATTTCGGCCTGGTAGCCGTAGGCGAAGGCTTCCTCGGGCAATGGTCGGGTCCAGCCGAGATCGGTGTCGGCTTTTTCGACGATGTATCCCGCGCCGCGGGTGGAGAAGCTCGAGAGCGGGGTGCCTCGGGTGACGTCGGTGAAGATAGATCCTTCGGTGCCGTGGACTTCGTTTCTCAGGTCGAGCCCGCCTTTGGTGGTCCACGAGAGTTCGCAGTGGCCGAGGCCGCCGCTCGCGAACTGGAGCAGGAGCAAGGCGTTGTCTTCCCCGGCGGTTTTTTCGTGATGGACGAGGCGAGCACCCCAGGCCATCACCTTTTCGATGCGGTCTTGTTTGCCGAAGAAGTAGCGGGCCGCGGCGATGCAATGGCAGCCGAGATCGTTCATGGCCCCGCCGCCGGTGCGTCCCACATCCCAGAAATGGGCGCTGTGGGGGCCGCTGTGCGACTCGCGCGAGCGGACCCACAAGACGCGACCGATTCCGCCAGAGGCCACCATCTCCTGGGCTTTGACGACGCACGGCGCGAAGACTTCGGTTTCGGCGTAGCCGTGGAGTTTGCCGGAAGTCTCGGCGGCGTCCAGCATCAACTTTGCTTCCGCCGCGTTGCGGCCCAAGGGCTTCGTGCAGACCTGGTTCCGGCCGGCCTTGGCCAAGGCGAGAGAGACCGGCAGGTGGGCATCGTTGGGCAAGGCGATGATAAACAGGTCGATATCGTTCCGCTCGATGAGCGGATCGAGGTGGGCGGTAGGTTCAGCGATGTTCCAACGGGCGGCGAACGAAGCGGCCTTTTCGAGTTCGCGGGAGTAGTTGGCGACGACGGTTTGGCCGGCGACGTTGGCGAGCCCCTGCATATAGAAATCGGCAACAAAGCCCGAGCCGAGCAGCGCGATCCGCACGTTCTTCATTCCTCGCAATGTATCATTCTTCGAGGATGATTCTTTCTTCGGCTCAAGTCGCGCGGTACTACGAGCAAGGCTATTTACTGGCTCCGGGGTACTTTTCGGGAGCACAGATTGATCTGTTGCGGCGGGCGGCGAAGGAGGACCGTGCGTTAGACGAACATTCGTTCTCCCGGTCCGACGGGGAAGGCGGAGCGGTACGGCTTTCGTTGTGGAATCACCCGGGGGATTCTTTGTACGGGATGTTTGCGCGTTCGGCTTCGCTCGTGCATTCGGCGGAGGCGCTGCTGGGTGGCGAGGTGTACCACTATCACTCGAAGATGATTATGAAGGACGCGCGGGTGGGCGGGGCGTGGGCTTGGCATCAAGATTACGGGTATTGGTATCAGAATGCGGTGCTGTTCCCGCTGTTGACGAGCGTATTTATCGCGGTTGATCGGGCGACGCGGGCGAACGGTTGTCTGCAGGTGATTCCGCGTTCGCATGAGCTGGGTCGGCTGGACCATGTGCTGACGGGTGACCAAGCCGGCGCGGATCCGGCGCGGGTGGCGGCGGTGCTGACTCGGCTGCCGCTGGAACACATTGAAATGGAGCCCGGCGACGCACTATTCTTTCACCCGAACCTGCTGCATCGGTCGGACCAGAACACGTCGGAAGATCCGCGGTGGTCGATGATTTGTTGCTATAACGCGGCGCGGAATGATCCGTACGCGGACTCGCATCATCCGCGCTACACGCCGCTGGAGATTGTGCCGGATGAGGCGATTCTGGCGGCTGGGCTGCTTCGATTTTCGGATGCCGGGGAAGCGTTTCTGGATCCGGCGAGGGACGCCAGTACGCGAAACCTGGAACGATGATCGCGACGGGCACCAAGATCGGGTCGTATCGGATCACGCAGCCGCTGGGAGCCGGAGCGATGGGTCAGGTGTATCTGGCTCGCGACTCGCGGGACAACCGCGATGTTCAACTGGCCGATGCGCTGTCGGCCACTCATGCCTCTGGAATCGTTCATCGTGACCTGAAACCGGCCACTATCACTCGGACGGAGCAGGACGAGTTGAAGGTGCTTAATTTTGGATTGGCGAAGCTGTTTCGCCCGTCCGAAAGCTTGCAGACGAACGGCTGGACGATTCTGGGAACGTTCCACTGTATGAGCCCGGAGCAGAGGCTGGGTCGCCCGGCTGACCCGCGCAGCGACATTTCCCCCGAGGCTCGATTCTTTACCAGATGGCACCGGGGCGGTAATTCGCTTTAACGACGCGGTTCCGGCGGAACTGGAGCGGATCCTCGACAGCTACTACGAAAAGGATCCGGCGAAGCGTTATCAAACGGCGGCGGAGACGGTGACGCCGCGTCGGAAATGGGTGGCCGTATTGGGTGCGACGATTGTCGGGGGAGGCGGAGTCGTCTGGTGGTATTTGAGCCGATGGGAAGGCCACATGCCGCGTTGGGTGGCGGTGCTGCCGTTCGCGAACCTAGCTGGGGCGGCCGAACTCGACTCGCTGGCGGAGAGCCTAATCAGCGAGTTGTCGCAGTTTCGAGAACTGCGGGGGATCGGCCGGAGCGCTTCCAGACGTTTTAGGGGGCGGGGGTGGATCTAAATGCAGTGGGCCGCCAACGCGATGTGGAGGCCGCGCTGGGGGCCCGGTAAGACGACAAGATGAGCGGCTGGATTTAAGCGTCGAAGTGGTCCGGACGGGCTCCGGCGAACCGATCTGGAGGCATTGCGATACGACCCCACCGACATGGTTGCAAGCCTGCCGCAGACCATTGCGGGGGCGGTGGCCAAGGCGTTCTTGCTACCGGGAGGGTGAGGTTTGATAGGATACAGCGGACAAGGAGTCAACGCATGATATTCAATTCTCACTTTCGGGCCATTCTTTTGGCCGCCGCTGCGGCGGTGGTCGCTTGCGCCCAGACGCCGGACAGCAAGTTTAGCTTCTTTATTACGAGTACCGGTTCGGGCGACGGGGCCAACTTGGGCGGCTTGGCCGGAGCGGACGAGATCTGCAAAAAGCTGGCCAAGGCGGCCGGATCGAAGAAGAAGAACTGGAAGGCTTATTTGAGTCAATCGGCGATCAACGGCAAGAAGGCCGTGAATGCCAAAGACCGAATTGGCAACGGCCCATGGTACAACGCGAAGGGCGAACTGATGGCCAAGGACGTGGCGGACCTGCACAGCGATGGGAACAACCTGAAGAAGACGACTTCGCTGACCGAGAAGGGCGAAGGGGTGAAGGGCCGGGGCGATACCCCGAATCAGCACGACATTCTGACGGGGACGAAGGCGGACGGCACGGCGTATCCGGCGAGTGATCCGCGGACGTGCAATAACTGGACGAGCAACGCAGCGGAGGGGAAGGCGCAGGTGGGCCATCATGACCGGAACGGTGGCGGCGAGATTGGGCCGTCGTGGAACGCAGCGCATGCTTCGGCGGGATGCAGCCAGGCGAAGTTGGTGGGAACGGGTGGTTCGGGCCGTTTTTACTGTTTCGCAAAGTAAACGCGAATAATTTGCCGGCGGGTGATCGATTTCGAGCGCCCGCCGCGCGCTGCCGAGTATGGATTTCCTACTCAAGATTTTGTACTACGGCAGCAGCGGGGTGAGCGTGCGACTGATCACCTTCTTCTTTCTGGCGGGGCTTTATAACAACAGTCCGTCGGAGACGTGGGTACACATCGAAATTATTCCTATTTTTACGGTTTGTGATTGCTGTTCGAAGGTGTTACCGAGTGAGAAGGCGGTGAGTGAGGTCGCGGCGGCGGGGGGGGGGTAAGTTACTGTTTGGTGTCCCATTTGCGCAACTCGGCGGCGTCACTGAGATGTTTGGGACCGCCAGTCGATTCCTTATTATGAAGGAGTTCGACGCGACCGATGAACTGGACAGGAATGCCGTCGATATTTCCTGTGCAACGACCGGCCCAAGCCCCTTCAAAGGGGACTCCTGAGATCGCAGTAAGCAGGTCGATGCGGTTGGGTTTGGGTCCTAACTGGACTATTTGGTCCGGCTTGCTTAGATCCTGGCGGGAGATCTCCAAACTGCCGAACTCGAACGCGCGCGACGCCGACGAGGTAGCATCCGCCTTTTCAAGAGTGGCGCGGAGGAAGAAATCGATGTCGGAGGTCAAGCGCGGGTGCCCGTAACAAGCGACAACGAAAACCCTTCGACAAGGTACTCAACTCCGTTCGAGTTCAGTGATTCGATAAACTCGCGAAATTCGTCGTGAATGGGCATCGGGATGATGCCAGACCTGGAGATCGAGGAGGGTACTCGATATGTATCTTAATTTATTTTTTATTTACTTTAAGATACTGAAATTAATAATTTTTGATAAAATATCAACATTAGAGTCAATTGTTCCATTTTTTTGATACCACTCATAACCATTTTCTGAGATACATTTCAACAACTCATGATCATTTTTACTTTTCTCAAAAACATCTAATATTATATCACTTTGAATACTTGGGTCTGCATCGAATTCAAATCCAATGTAATGATGATCTGGTATTAATTCGTTATGAAATTTTTGCAATAACATTGGCCGCAACAATACTGACTTTGCAGCCAATATCTCAATATCCCGATTACATATCTCACCGGCACCATTCAAGGATAGGCAAATTTTATTATTAGTCAATTCATTAAAATATAAATCTTCTGGGAAAATTTTATCAGCTGTAATCTTAATTTTACCAATATTTGCTAGATCCAATCTGTCACCATACAGATGCCCCCGGAAACTCAGTTCATTATTTTCTTTTAAGTCCATTGATTTGGCGTTTTTTGATAACTCAGTGAATAGCGAAGAATAAGGCAAATAGGAAAATGGAGTGTGAGATAACCCATTGAAAACACCTGAAGAAGTCACTAACCCGACACAATTTTCATTATCCCATCCACAATCATTCCAAGTTAATTCTACAGCGTTGTCCCAATACGATACAATAATATATTTACCATTATCTAAATTCTTTATTGTCATTAAATGAGGCGAATAAATACCGGAAGGATTATTGTCGTAGAGATCATTGAACTGAAGGTAACTGAAATTTATATGTTTATAATTTTGCTCGCAAAAACTATGGTAGTTTTCAAAAACTTTGGTGACGGTCCAGTTAGTGAATGAACTTTGATACCCCATTTCTATATTCATAAATTAATTTAATACACCTTCCGTATTGATGCGCTGCTCGGGAGTGGAAAGAAGGTCATCAGCTACATCGGCGAGGCCGGTCTCTTACCATCGATTGAGTTTTCGGACGACCAATTCCACACTTCTTACTCTAAAACTGTGCGGAGGAAGGCGTCAAGCCATTCTCCGAGCCTGATTCCGGGTTCAGAAAAACGAAACCGAAGGAGATAAAAAGGTACCTGCGGCGCGAGTGTGGGAGGGCAGATGTGACACCTACCACTCGATCTTTTAAATCCAGAGGCGTCGACGAGTTAGGGTCAGTCTTCTTAGGCGAGGGCGGTATCGATGCAGTTGAAGCCGAGATCGAGGGGGCGGCGGAGGTCAGCGAGGGGTTGGGTATCATCGCCACCGAGCCATTGGCGGCCTCCGATGCCCCAGGCGCCGTAGCCGACTTCACTGACTTCGATGCCGGTGCAGCCGAGTTTACCTAAATGCATGGGAACTCCAGTTTAGAATAGGGGCGTATGCGGTGGCTCCTTATTCTGCTGGTTGGCGCGGTGGCGATGGCCGCGAACGTGAAACTGTACTTGACGGATGGGACTTGGCACACGGTGCGCGAGTATCAGGTGTTGGCGGACCGGGTGCGTTATTTCTCGGTGGAGAGGAGCGATTGGGAGGAGATTCCGCTTTCGCTGGTGGATTTGAACAGGACGCGGGGGGACCTGGCGGCACGGGAGGAGTCCGTGCGGGCGGAGAAGAAGGCCGAAGTGGAGGAGGCGCAGGCGGAGCGGGATATGCGGCGGGAGGTGAGGGCGGTGCCGAAGGAACCGGGGCTGTATTTTGTGCTGGAGCAGGCGAAGTTTCGGACGTTGCAGCAGGCGGAGCTAAAAGTGGTGAGCAATAAGCGGCGGTCAATTTTGGCCAAGCTGACGCCGATACCGATTGTGTCGGAGCGGAGCACGTTAGAGATTGACGGGACGTCGAGTGAGGTCCAGTTGGAGGGGGAGCGGCCGGAGTTTTATTTGCGATTGTCGGAGGTGGAGCGCTTTGCGCTGGTAAGGCTGTGGCCGGGGGTGAACACAAAAATTCCGAGCCGGACCGTGGAGAAATGGGAGATTCTGCCGATAGTCAAAGAGATCGTTCGGAAGCGCCAAGAGGTTGAGATCTTTCGAAAGCAGGTAGGGGACGATTTGTACAAGGTATGGCCGATGGAGCCGATGGAGCCGGGGGAGTACGCCTGGATCCAGTATACCGAGGGGAAAGGGAATACGCAGGTATGGGATTTTGCAGTTACGAGAGGCAAGTAATATTTTGGAGGGTTGGCGCATCAACTATTCCACGCACGAGGATAAGTCACTGTCTTGAAACGAGGGCTATTGTATTCTGGAAATAAATTGACGAAAAAGGTAAGCGTGATCAATAACAAACAAACAGAAATCGGAGGAGGATCCTCGCCTATGTATCGTGAACTTTTAGGGACGTTTGCGCTGCTCGCGCTTTTTGCTACGTCGGTGTTCGCGCAAGGTTTTAACCCGAATGCGACGAAAGACGATTGGGAAGAGATCAATTTTGAGACGGGTTCGGCAGTATTGGCCGATGGATTCCCGAGTTTGCTTCGCTTGGCCGAATTGATGGCTAAGAATGATGGCTACCGGGTGAGGATTGAGGGTCACGGGGACCCGAATACACCGCAGCGGATTGCCGATAAGCTCGGCATGGCGCGGGCGAACACCGTGAAGCAGTTTCTCGAGAAGTATGGGGCGCGTCCGGCGCGGATTTCGGTATCGACGGCCGGAAATGCTTCGCCAAAGGTTGGTAATGCGACCAAGGAAGGGCAGTTCATGAACCGGCGCGTGAACTTGGCGGTGACCGATCCGCAGGGTAGAAACGTTTCGGCGGCGGGGGTGGGCGACGCGATTCGCAACCTGAACGCGGCCGCGGGCGGCCCGGCGGCGATGGCGGATCCGAAGTGCTGCGATGAAATTTTGAAGCGGCTGGATAAGTTGGACGACATTTTGGCGCTGTTGCGCGGGATGAAGGCCGACCATGACGGGCTGAAGAAGGAAGTGGAAGGGCTGAAGGCGTCGAGTACGCAGGCAACTACGGCAGCGAACGCGGCGGCGGCAGCGGCGGCGGCGGCTCCAAGACGCGAAGAGATGTCGGCCGCGGCGGCGAAGGCGACCGACGAAGCGATGGCCAAGGTGGCGAATAAGAAGCTTTCGCTGCTCGGCTTGAATGCCGGAGCGGACAGCCAGGGCCAGTTGACGTTTACGGGTAAGGGCCGGTTCTTTAATCCGTTTAACGACAGTGTGGCGTTGCAGGCTGAGGGCGAGTACATGTACTTCCGGGATCGCCAGGAAGGTCAGTTCGACTTAGGTTTGGTGAACCGCTACAAGCAGGTTCAGATGGGTTTGTTCTCGAGCTTTAAGAACGTGAGTATTCGCGAGTTCCAGAATGGCGGGACGCTGGGCCAGGCGGCGGCGACTTTGGACTATGTGTTCAAGCGCGGTCGGGTGGGCGTTTTCGGGACCAAAGGCTTCTTAAACAATGCGGTGGTGAATCGCAGCTTGCTGAGCCGGAACGTGTTTGTCGAAAACTACCTCCGGATCGTGGATCAGGTGGGCGGTTCGACGGCGGTGGCGTTGTGGAAGGATAGCTACATCGAGGGCAACTTGGGCTATCTGCGCACCTACAACGGTTCGAAGCCGGGTATGACGGCTCGGTTTGTGCAGCCTTTGAATTCGCACATTGCGCTTTCGATTGAAGGCGGATTGAACGAAACGATGGTGACCAAGGACAATTCCGGGGCGGTTCGGTTCGGGGTATTGTTTGGAAGCTGGCTGCGACCGAAGGATTACGGGACGTCGTCCGGTCCGGTGCCGGTGGATATTCCACGGGTTCGGTACGAGATGCTTTCGCGCCGGGTACGGACGGGTAATGACGCCCCGGTGGCGGATGCGGGTCCGGACCAGATCGGCGTGAACGCCGGGACGATCCAGTTGGACGGTTCGGGTTCGTATGATCCGGACGGCGACGCGATCACATATGAGTGGCGTCAGATTGCTGGTCCGGCGGTGACGCTGACCGGTGGAACGACGGCGCGGGCATCGTTTGCTGCGGCAGAGAACCAGACTTATGCGTTCCGGCTGACGGTGAAAGATCCGGGAGCGGCGATGGGTACGGCGCGGGTGACGGTCACGACGCGGGCAGCGCAACAGGTGCGTATTTTGCGTTACCAGGCGAATCCTTCGAACATCGTGGCGGGCCAGTCGTCGAACTTGTTGTGGTTGGTGGAGAACGCCGACAGCGTGGAGATTGCAGGGGTTGGCCGGGTGGACGCGAAGCAGGGGACATCGCAAGTGAACCCGACGCAGACGACGAGCTACCGGTTGACGGCGAAGAATGCGACGGGCGAGGTGACGGAAACGGTGACGGTTACGGTGACGCAGCCGGCGGTTCGGATCATAACTTTTAGTACTTCCCCTACGACGATTATGCGGGGTGAGTCCTCGACGTTGGCGTGGCAGACAGAGAACGCCGAGAGCGTAACGATTAGCAGCTTAGGCAACTCGCCGGTGAACGGAACTTCTCAAGTTTCTCCGACGGCGACGACGACGTATACGATTACGGCGACGGGCCGCGGCGGTTCGACGGCGACGGCCACGGCGACGGTGCAAGTGAATACGCAGCCTCCGCCTCCGCCCGGTGGTGGATTGCCGCGGATCATCCGGTTCACGGCTTCGCCGATGGACATCATCGCGGGGGCGACCTCGACGGTGAGTTGGCTCGTGGAGAACGCGGATCAGGTGAACGTTTCGACGCTGGGTACGGTGGGGCTTGCGGGCCAGGCACCGATCAGCCCGACGTCGAACACGCTGTATACGATTACGGCGACGAACTCTTTCGGCAGCATCAGTTCGACCGTAGGGTTGAATGTGCGGCCGGCTCCTCCGACTCCGACGCCGGCTCCGACGATCGCTTGTTCGGTGAGCCCGACGTCGATTACGACTCCGGGGGAGGCTGTTACGTTGAGCTTCACGGCGCAGAACAGCCGGGTAGTGACGTTTAATGGATTGGGGACGACGAGCCCGATTGTGGTGCGGCCGACGGGGACGACGACCTATACGTTGATTGCGTATGGAGCGAACGACCAGACGGCGCAGTGCCAGACGACGGTGACGGTATCGACCGTCAACGTGATTCGGCCGACAGCGGATCCGGGTCCGAACGTGGAAACGATCTACCGCCAGTTGACGATCAGCGGCGTTAATTCGAGTGATCCGGATGGATTGCCGTTGACCTACATGTGGCGTGCAGTTGAGAAGACGGCGGTAGTGATGGATCCGTCTTCGGCGACGACTCGGGTGCAGCTTGGGGAGCAGTTTGGTCCGTACGCTTTCGAGCTGACGGTGACGAATAGCAAAGGGATCAGCGCGTCGAAGACGTTGATCGTTAACTTCGTTTCGACTCGGGTTCGATAACTCCGGGTCGTTCGAGGATTCGAGGCAGAAGGCCAACCGCGACAAGCTGTTGGCCTTCTGCTTTTGGGTAAAGGGAGGAGCGGTGAGGAAGAGTTATCCGGAAAAGAAAGAGACGGAGCGATTGTGGCTGATGCCTCCCACCGAAGGCGACGCGGATGCGGTGGCGGAAGCGTTGCGGGATAGTTTGGGGCAGTGGCGGCAGTGGACGGCGGCGGCGCAGACGAAGGAGGTGGAGGAAATGCGGAAGGTGGCGGCGGCGGCGGGGCGTAGCAACGCGCGAGGGGAAAGTTTTTCGTGGCGGATGGTGGACAAGACGAGTGGCGCGTTGGTGGGCGGGGTGGATCTGCACTCGATTGCGTGGTCGGTACCGCGTTGCGAGATTGGATACTGGATGGCCGAGAGGTGGGTGGGGCAGGGGTTGGCGACGGAGGCGGTGCGTGAGGTACTGCGGGTGGCGATGGAGGAGCTGGGAATGGCCCGGGTGGAGGCGCGATGCGACGAGCGCAATGCGGCGGCCCATCGGCTGGCGGAACGAGTGGGAATGCAGAGGGAGGGACGGCTGCGGGGCTACGAACGGGACGCCGCAGGGGCGTTGTGCGACATCTTGATCTTCAGCGCCGTGATATAACTGTCGGCGCGATGCGTATTTTTCTATTTCTTATTTTGACGACGGGGATGCTGTCAGCCCAGACAAACGGAAGCGAAGGATGGCGGTTCGACCGGCTGGACCGGTTAGGAGCGCACGCGACAAAGGTAGAGGGCAAGCCGCGCGTGGTGGATACGCCGAAAGGAAAAGCGGTGGAGTTCGACGGCGAGCATGATGCTTTGTTCGTCGATGCGCACCCTTTAGCGGGGGCAAAGACGTTTACGTGGGAGGTGATCTTTCGACCCTCTTCGGGCGGTCGGCCAGCGCAGAGATTTTTCCATCTGCAAGAGACCGGGGTGACGACTCGACTGTTGTTTGAGACGCGATTGATCGACGGCAGGTGGTGTTTGGATAGTTTTGCGGCCAGCGCGACCGGGCAAACAACGTTGCTGGACCGGACGAAGCTCCACAGCTTGGACGAGTGGCATCATGTTGCGATGGTTTATGACGGGAAGGAGTTTCGTCACTATGTCGATCGCCAGTTGCAGGGCTCGGCAGAGGTAGCGCTGGCCCCACAAGGGAAGGGGACGAGTTCGGCCGGGGTACGGATCAACCGAGTGGATTACTTTAAGGGCGCGATCCGGGAGGCTCGAATGACGCCCCGGGCCTTGGAGCCGACAGCGTTTCTTCCGTTGCCTTAGTTGGGAAGGGCGGCCGAAATGGTGGCGAAGGAGTCGGCGATGTATCGATTCGTCACCTCGACGGCGGTGGCGACATCGTTGTTTAGGACCGGGGTGCTGACTTTGACTAGGGAGGTGTCGGTGCGATTTTTAGCGATGGCATCGATGACGACGTAGACTTTGGCGGTGTATTCGCTAGCGATGACTCGTCCGTGGGACTGGTACCAGTAGACCACCACGCTTTTCGACTCGCCTTTTTGGACGATATACTTTTGGACTTCAATCCCACCCGAAACTCCGGGGACCGGAACGTGCACGATTTCGTTCTTTTCGGAGACCCAGCCGTTGCCGGGCAGACAGTTTTTGGGAGAGTGAGGCGCGACGCCATTGCGCTGGCTTTTGAAGTGGGCGATGAACAAGCTGACGGGATGGGGCGATTTACCATCGACGTAAACCCGGCTGACGGTATCGGTGGCCCGGAGAACATCCTGGACCTCTTTTTCGATCGGGTACTCACCGACCATTTCCCAAGCCGCAATCGAGATGGGCAGGCTGGCGAGGGGGGCGATCGTGGGCTGGTACTCGGCGCGACGATTGAGAAAGAACGCCCCGACGGCCTGAAGGCTGAGAAACGCCGAGACGAGAAGGACGGAGGTGGAGGAAAAGGGGTTCAACGGGATTGCGTCCTAGCCAAGCGTTTGAAGAGGCCATGGGTTGCGACCATGAGGGTTAAGGCGAAGACGAAGATGACCCAGCCTTCGAGGCTGTGAAAAAAGCCTTTTGCCAACTCCGGGTCGTACTCGCTCAAAATACCGGTCAAGGAGACGCGGAAAGAGTTTGCGGAGATGGCGATCGGGATGGTGGAGAAAAAGATGGCGCAGCGCATCCAGATCCGGTGTTCATCGAACCAGTAACCATAGACGAGGGAGAGGAAGGCGAGGGTCATAAGTGAGCGAATGCCGCTGCAGGCTTCGACGACGGACAGTTTTTGACTGGCGAGTTCGAGGACGTTTCCATCGCGGAGGACGGGGATTCCGACGGCTGACAGAGCCGTCTCGGCGACGGCGCTAGCGAAGAGTTGAAGGGGGAAAGTGATTCGGTTATAGACGATGGCCGGCAAGGGAATCATGAAGCACAGCATCGCCAGTGGGAAGAAGCACTGGCGGAGCAGGGGCCAGCCGCCTAAGGTGAGGACGGCACCGACCATTGAGACGAGAAAGGCGCTGCGTTGGAGAAACAGTTCGGCTCCGAGCATACCGATGGCCATTTGACCGGCTCCCCAAAGGAGGAGGAAATAGCCGAGTCGATTTGGCATTGGGGTGACGGCGAGCAATTCCCGACGGCGTTCCCAAGCGACGTACAAAGCAGCGAACGGGACGAAGAAGCCATGCGACATGTCGTCATCGTTGTTCCACTGTTCTACCATGGGAATCAAAATTGGCAGATAAGTGATCAGTAGCAGCGCGGCACACCACACCAGGAGAACCCAAGGGATCGGAGTGCTTGGAGTGGGAAAATCCTCTATCCGAGTTTTTTCGACTTGGGTTGACATCAGATACTCTTCAGTAAATCATATTTCCCATAATAAGTGTGCCCGACTGAGTACTCCAGTACCAGGAACCAATGCCTACACCGCCCACTAACGCTCGCGGCGCTGCCCCAGGTTGATTCTAGTGAGCTGCGACCGCGCTTAGACGGGAATTTCGCACATTTACTACGGGCTGCTAGCCGCGAACTTCGCCAATTCGATGAAGGATCATCATGTTGGTAGTACCGGATCGCCACATCGGCTGTCCGGCGACGAGGATGACGGTGTCGCGCACCTGGAGTAGTCCTCTTTCCAGCAGGGTTCGGTCCATGACGGTGAGCATTTCCTCGGTCGTGGGCTCGGTAGGGGTAACGAGCACACGGACGCCGTAAATGAGGGAGAGTTGCCGGGCCACATCGGCCGAATTGGTGAACGCATAGATGGGGACCGGGGGTCGGTAGCGGGCAATGAGACGGGCCGTCGAGCCGGAGGTGGTCATGACAACAATGGCGGCGACGTTAGCCGAGCGGGCGGAGTGGTAGGCCGCATCGGCGAGAATTTCGGCGATGCTGGGATTGATGCGCGGAGGCAGGTCCTGGTAGCCGCGCGGCCGGATGGAGGATTCGGTTTCGACCGCGATCCGGGCCATTGTGGCGGCGGATTCGACGGGGTATTTGCCGGCGGAAGTTTCCGCCGAGAGCATGACGGCGTCAGTGCCGTCAAAAATCGCGTTGGCGACGTCGCTGACTTCGGCGCGGGTGGGAACCGGGCTTTCGATCATCGATTCGAGCATTTGCGTTGCGGTGATGACGAATTTGCCGGTTTGGCGGGCCCGTTCAATAATCGACTTTTGAATAAAAGGGACTTTTTCGAACGCCATTTCCACGCCCAAGTCGCCCCGGGCCACCATCACGCCGTCGGATTCAGCGAGGATTTCATTGAGTTTTTCCCAGGCTTCGGGCTTCTCGATCTTGGCAATAATCGGCAGCATGTGCTCTTTCTCTTCGAGATAGAGCCGCAGGCGGATGACGTCGGTGGGCTTTCGAACGAAGGAGAGGGCGACGAAATCGACTTTGTTTTCAATGCCCCATTGCAGATCGGCCATATCCTTACGGGTGAGCGACGGGGTCGAGACGTTCACGCCCGGGAGGTTAATGCCCTTTTTGTCGCCGATCCAGCCGCCGGCGTGAACGACGCAGTGGGCACTGACGCCATCAGTAGAACGCACGCGGAGCTCCACGGTGCCGTCAGCTATAAGGACGCGGTCTCCGGGGGAGACGTCGCGGGCGAAGTTCTGGTAGACGGTGGAGGCCCGCTGGTTGTTGCCGAGACACTCTTCGGTCGAGATCTCGAACGGTTCGCCGTTGGCGAGATAGACTTTGCCGCCATCGAAGAGGCCGAGGCGGATTTTGGGCCCTTGGAGATCGAGAAGGACACCGGCAGGAATATTCAATTCCTGACTGAGTTGGCGAACGAAGCGAAGGCGTCGCGCGTGATCTTCATGAACACCGTGGGAGGCGTTGAGCCGGAAAACATCGACTCCGGCGGCGAACAACTTCGCGATCATATCTTTGGTATCGGTCGCGGGACCGAGCGTCGCTACAATTTTTGTTGTTCTCATTGGGGGGGGGAGTTGGTATCGGAAGCTAGGGGATATGGGGTACCCTGATGGTTCTATTATGCCGATTGATCAAGCGCTGATCCTAGCGATTATCCAAGGATTAACAGAGTTCCTTCCGGTTTCCAGTTCCGCGCACTTGGCCATGGCACCCTGGCTGCTCGGTTGGAAGGACCAAGGGCTCGAGTTCGACGTAGCTCTCCATATCGGCACATTGCTCTCGGTGCTCGTTTATTTTTTCAAGGATTGGGTGCAAATTCTGGCGCAGGCGGGTGGTCTGCAGTGGGGCAATGATCGGCAACTGGCGAGGAATCCTCGTTTGTTGTGGTATTTGGTGGCGGGCAGCGTTCCGGTTGCGGTGGCGGGACTTTTGTTTAAAGACGCGGTGGAAACGACGCTACGAAGCCCTTATGTGATCGGGATCATGGCGATTTTGATGGGGCTGGTGATGTTTGGCGCGGAGCGGCGATCGAAGCAGCGAAGGGACTTAGGGGAACTGACGCTTTTCGATTGCGTGTTTATTGGAACGGCGCAGGCGCTGGCGATAGTCCCGGGGACATCGCGTAGCGGGGTGACGCTTTCGGCGGGTTTGTTTCGAGACCTGGACCGAGCGGCGGCGGCGCGGTTCAGTTTTCTGCTGTCGACTCCGGCGGTTGGGGCGGCGGCGGCCAAAGCGATCTTAAACTTGCGCAAGCACGGATTGGCGGAAGATATGCAGGTGCCGATGTTGGCCGGGATCGCGGTGAGCGCCCTAGTTGGCTTCGCCGTAATCGCCTTCTTTCTTAAATTCCTGCGATCGAACTCGATTCGCCCGTTTGTGATTTACCGGGTCGCCTTTGGGTTGTTTGTGATCGGTCTGGCGGCGTCGCGTGGTTGGTGAATCCCCATGGGGGGCGAGACTCTGGCATAATGGTGTTGCTCTGATTATGGCGCGGCTGAAACGCGCATGGACATTTTGAAACCCTCGGCCAATAACCGGCTGAATGAAGTAACCGGAGCTGTGTTCGTCGCCGTGGGATTATTCCTGGTGCTGAGCTTGGCGTCGTATCACCCCGGGGACCCATCGTGGAATACCGCTACAGGCATGGAGAGGGCGACGAACTGGACGGGTCGATTTGGGGCTACGCTGGCGGACCTGATTTACAGCACTCTGGGGCTGGCGTCGCTGGTGGTGCCGATTCTCGTTGTAGCGGTGGGAATCCAGCGGATGCGCCATAAGCCGATTGAGGTCCCGGTGGTCCGATTGACGGGCGCGACGCTTTTGGTGGCGGGGGTCTGCACAATTCTGTCGCTGACGCCGATGTGGCGGCCATTTGACGGCACGGTGCCGGCAGGGGGCATCGTAGGCTTGGCGCTGGCGAATTATCTGATGGGGAACTTCAACCCTATCGGTGCGGCGATGATTACGTTGACGAGCATTTTCTTGTCGCTTTACCTAGTTTCGAAGTTTTCGATGGAGGTCGTCTATGAGTGGCTGGCAGTTCCGACCGCTTGGTGGCTAGCTCGGGTAGCGGCGTGGCAGGATTGGCGGGAGGCGCGGCGGAAGGCCGCCAAGGCGAAACAGTCCGAACCGCGGGCAGTGCGGCGGAATGCGGTGGAGCGGGCGCCGGAGCGGACGGCTGCGGAAGCCGGGATACCGGTGGTGCCGCTGACAGAGAGCAATTTGCCATGGAAGGCCAAGCAATCGGTGGCAGAGGTCGAGGCGGCGGTGGAGGAGGAAGAGGAGGCGTCGGCGCAAGAAGAGGACATCCCGATTCGTGCCTTGGAAGAGTTGCCTTGGGAGACGCCGCTGGTGCCGAAGGCTGCGGTTGAGGTGGAAACTGGTCGGAGGCGGAAGGAGAAGTCGGGGCGGGCGTACATTATGCCGGCGACTTCGCTGTTGAATGAGGTACCGGCGCGCAACCCTTATGACGAGCAGGAGTTGAAGGAGACGGCGGCCAAGATCAAGTCGAAGTTCGAAGAGTTTAACGTGCTGGGGTCGGTGGTGCAGATCAATCCGGGCCCGGTCGTGACGACGTTTGAATATAAGCCTGACGCCGGCATCAAGTACAACCGGATTACTAATCTGGCCGAAGATTTGTGTTTGGGATTGCAGTGCGAAAGTGTTTTGATTGAGCGAATTCCGGGTAAGCCGACGGTGGGGATCGAGGTTCCGAATAAACGGCGAGAGTTGATTAGTTTACGACAGGTACTGGAAAGCGAAGAGTTTGAGAGTTCTCCATCGAAGCTGACGATTACGATGGGGAAGGATATCAGCGGGCGGATTAAGGTGGCGACGTTGGACACGATGCCTCACGTCTTGATCGCTGGTTCGACCGGTGCCGGCAAGAGCGTGATGCTGAATACGTTGATCATGTCGTTATTGTATAAGTCGACTCCGGACGAAGTAAGGCTGATCATGGTCGACCCGAAACGGGTGGAGCTCGGCATTTATGAAGGAATTCCGCACTTACTCACGCCGGTGATCACGGAGCCGAAGAAGGCTACGTATGCGTTGCGCAACGCTGTTTTAGAGATGGAACGTCGGTTGAAGCTATTGGCGGCACAGAGCGTGCGGAATATCGAGCAGTACAACAAAAAAGTCCGCCAGTTGATGTCGACGCCGCGGAGTTTGTTTGATAACGAGGCGCCGAATCTGGAGCTCGAAGAGTTGAGGCCGCTTCCGTTCCTCGTCATTATCATCGACGAGCTTGCCGATTTGATGATGCTTGAGCGCGCGGGGGTTGAAGAGAGCGTGACGCGTTTGGCGCAGATGGCTCGGGCGGTCGGGATCCATTTAGTGTTGGCGACCCAGCGCCCCAGTGTCGACGTGATTACGGGATTGATCAAGGCGAACTTCCCGACGAGGATCAGCTTTCGGGTGGCGACGCGAGTCGACTCGCGGACGATTCTCGACAACATGGGGGCTCACTCCTTGCTTGGAAAGGGCGACATGCTTTTCCTGCCTCCCGGCACGGCTCGATTGATTCGGGTACACGGTGCCTATGTGAGCGAAACGGAGACCACTGCGGTGGTGGACTATTGGAAAAAGCAGGCTGAGCCGGACTACGACCAGAGCTTTCTGATGGCTCCTCCGAGTGAGGATGGCGAGAGTGAAGGCGGCGAAGAGGTCATAGACGGCCACGAAGATCCGCAGTATAGAGAGGCGGCACGCGTGGTTTGTGAGCTCGGTAAGGCGTCGACGTCGGTGTTGCAGCGTCGACTTCGGCTGGGCTACGGTCGAGCGGCGAGAATCCTGGACATGATGTATCGAGACGGGATTATTGGTCCGCCGGACGGCAGTCGCCCGCGCGAAGTATTGAAGAACCCGGATTGGCTGGACGAAGTCGACGATCAACTCCGGTAGAATATGGACATGCGATTGATAGGATTGGCGTTCTTGATAGCGGAGGCGTTAACGGCGGCTGACCCGATTGTGTCGGCGTTTAAGGCCCGGTACCAGACGGCGAAGTTGAACTTGGTAGAGTCGGCGGAGGCGATGCCGACCGAGGCGATAGAGTATCGGCTGACCCCGGATCAGCGTAGTTTCGGCGATTGGATCAGCCATACCGCCGGGATGAATTTTAACACTTGCGCGGCCATGGCGGGCAAGACGACACCAGCCAACGACTCGGCTAAGGCAAAGACAAAGGCGGAGATTCAGAAGGTGATCCAAGAGTCGTTCACCTATTGCGATTCGGTGATCAGCGGCATGACGGACACGCAAGCGTTGACGGAAGTGACGATTGGAACACGGAAAGTAATGCCCGTGGATTCGATGATTGGCTACATCGCAAACCTCAACGCTCATTACGGAAACATGGTTGGTTATTTGCGGATGAAGGGCGTGATTCCGCCCTCCACCGCACGTGCTGCGAAGAAGAAGTAACTAGTTGTTTTGCGCCGGATAGCGGATCACCGTCAAGTTGCGAACGATGACGTTTGACCCGGCGCCTGCTTGACCGATGGAACCGGACACGGCGATGGACAGACCCGCTTGGTAGGGGTCTGTCGCCGAAGCAAGGTTCGTCAACGTAGCCCCGGTTGCGTTGAAATGCTGCGACGAAAGCGTGGATCCGTTGCTGTAGAGAACAACCTGCGCGCGCAGTGCAAACATTGAATCGCCCGAACCGAAGGACCGTTGCATCATCTGGGCGGAGCCCCATTGCGCCGCGATCGTCCAAGGGACCACCGTGCCGACTTGCTCCGCATCGACTAAGACATCTAACCGGTCGCCGGTTTGCAGCAAGCCTCCCGGGATGGTGCAACTGGCCATGATGGCCAGCGCAGTGGACGGATTTGCGGTGCCCTCTTTGGTGCAAATCACCTGCGGCGTAGAGTGCGTCTGACCTGCATGCTGTGATTTTCGTGCCTTCGAAGTGCTGTTAAACCAAGCATCCCCATCGACTCGGGCAACGGGGTCAGCCGCCATTCCGGTATCGCGCCACGGTGCCCGAGTGGTACCCGAGATCGCTTGCAGCGCCAGGGAAACGAGGGTGCCCTCATTATCGATTCGAGCCATATCGGCCCCCGAGGCATCCTGCCAACGTTGTAACGATACCCCGCTTTGGGTTACCCCGGACCGAACGATCACCGACGTCGCGCCCGCTGGATCCTGCACGTTGAGCGTACCGTCGGCAAGGCTAGACCCGACCGATAGCTTCCGCCCGCTGTTGTCCCAGCGAAGTTGGAAGGTATTCTCAGAAAGGTTGCCGGCCGAGTTCACGAACGGGATTGCCCCGGGCTGAAATCCCGTGTAGAGGCAGTTATTCCAGATCGCATCGACACCGTTCGAAGTAAGACACCGGCCCGCGGCCCCCAGGCTTAACTTCGTCCAGCTTGGCGTCGAGCCCTGGCCGACGATCAGATCGCCGCGGGTGACCACCGCAGCCGTCGTATCGGCGTGCTGACCGCTGAGCAACGGATGCCCGGTCGGAGCCCGTGCATCGGTCAAGCGAGAATCACTGGCGGTCACAAACTTATTCAATGCCGACGGAGCTCCCGCCGTACCGGACAGAGCAGCCTTTTCCGCTGCCGATGGGTCATTTGCACTGGTATGAGTCGGAAAGTTTAGAGCTAGCTTACTTTCGACGATCCCGGCCACATTGGAGATGTTGTTGTTCGAAACAACCCCGGCGGCGATCTGCGGATTGGGATAAGTTCCCGTGAGTGCGCCACCCGCCGCCGAAGTCGGATTGCTCCCCGAGGCGGTTCGAAATGAGGCTCGGAAGACATCTCCGGTGCGAGGAGTCGAGGTCGTGAGCATTGTAATTGAATTCGCGCTCAAGGTGTAATCGACGCCAGAGGATAGGACTAGTCCATTGAGGACGAGTTCCAAACTACTAGAAGGCGACGGGGTATCGCTGAGAGCAAATACGGTGTTGACTCCGTCCACGACACCCGAAGGGAGCTCACGATCGATAAAACCAGGACCCGTATAGCCACCGCCCGCGGAAGAGCAAGCCGAGCTCGAGCCATCGACGCGGACGCAATCGGTCAAATTGCCGGTAACGGCTTCGAGCGCTCCGGTGGCTCCCGTACGAATCGCGCGACTGGAGGCGTAACCGAACCCGCGAACGGGTCGGGCCGCCAACTCCGAACTGAGACCGGTGATGTCAGCAATCTCGAGTCCGGCCGGCGGCAACGTTCCACCTCCGGTTTGTTGACCGACGGCAACGCGGACCGCGGCCAAATTTACGGTTGGCGTGCTCGGAGGCACCGCCCACGTTTCGGAGAATTGAATTCTACCGTCGCTATGGTATCGGACATAGTAGTAGGCTCCAGAGCTCGCATTCGTGGTCGGCACCAAACGAACGCGCAGATTTCCATCGACGATGGCAATCGTGAGACTCTGGGTTGCAATCGGCACCTGATTGGCCGCTTGGAACGATTTCCACTCAATGTAGGCGACGCCATTGAAGCGCGTCCCATCGGCCTTGTAGATCACATCCTGAATTGTGGTTAGCGGCGGACCGGCTAGTGCACGCTCCGCGATCAAACCAAAAAATATAAAGTGGAACACGCAAGTCCACAGCTTCGATCCTCGCATTGTCGGGGCCTCCCCAAAAAGAAAAGCCCGCATCCGAGAAAACCCGGGCGGGCTGCAAACTACTGTTCGCTGACTTAAAGCTACATCGGGCTTGTCCACGATTTTAACTGCACGCCGCCACAGGACAAACAGTAACTGGTTGCTTTTGTTATTCTTGCGAGCACGACAAATATTTCAACACCTTGTGAATGACGAGTTTGTCGGTCGATAAAAACTCACTTTTGAGGTAAGAAATGCGGTTTTTCTGCTCCGACCATAACCTATCGACGGCCTAGGCCCAGCACCAGCCGACTAAGCCAGGTCCCCCGATTTCCCGCAACGCCGCCGGTTTAGCCTTAAACGGCAACGACGCCATAGAATATTTCGAGGCAGCTAAGGCCCGGTCCGGCTCACCCGAAATCAGCCACGAAATCGAGGGCGCCAAGTTTCTGTTTCGCTCCCAAGCAGCCAAAGCCCTGTTTGTCGCTGACTCTGCGAAGTACATACCGCAGTAGGGTGGATAGGGCGGTGGGGCGGTGGGCCACAACGACACGGTACGGGCTGATCGGGAAGCCTGGAAGATGGTCGGCGGCCCGCTTTAGTTGAACGGCAATAAGGGCGTCCAGCAGAAATGGATCGCCGCAGCAGGCAAGTTAAACTCGGCGGGTGAAAGCAATTGGCCGGGACTTGCACTAACGGACCCAGAGCGTCACGGGGCTTCGACTCGCGGCCACACCGACCGTCCGTGGGCTTGACGGAGTTCCTTGGCAGCCTGCCGCAGCCGGACGTGATCTGGACAAGCCCCACGGAACCGGGAACTTCCCCGGCGAGTAGAACGTCGGCGGCCTGGCCGGCGCGGGTGCCGCGGTTCCGGTGATGCTCGAGTCCGCCACCGGCTCGATCCCTTACAAAAACTCATCCGAACGGTGCCGGAGAACCAGTGCCCTTGCTCCCGCCGTGCTGATTGATAGCGACGACATGCCCGCTGGAACACTCCTCGAAAAGCTCCGGTGCAGCATCGCTAACGGCGGCCGGAAGAACACTTGAGAGCACCTGTCGGCCGAATCCCTGTAGTTTCGCCATGGTACCCGGCCGAAGTTCGAAGGGCATTTTAATGTTGATCTAAAAGGCGCCCGTAAAGAGGACGAGCGCAAGCACCCGGTTCCCCAATACCCGCGTCCTTACCAGTTTGAGCGGTAACGGCTCTTGAGCATCCAATCCGGCGGAGACTGCCCGGTCCGGCCCGCGTTGTTCCGCGAAAAGCGCGATCCAGGCTCCCGGCACTGAGGGACTAGCCGGGCCACCGGCCACGGCGGAGATGGCTTCGGCGCGCAGATAGCCCAAGCCCCCCGGATCTCCGGTCATCCGCTGGCTGACCACTTGCTCGGTGCCTTCGCCTCCGCCCGAGGTGGTTTCCATCCACGATATCCAATGGTTTTCGAAGTCCAATACGGCGAGTACCAGGGGGGCGTCGATCTCAGGACCGATCCAGACAACGGGCCCGTTGACCCCGACCGCCCGCAACACTGCCAGCGGACCCGCCCACGGCGAGAACGACCGCAAAGTTGTTGCCCAAGGCGGCGTCAGTGATGCTCGTATTCGCACTGGCCGGCAAGCGGACGGCATTCAAGCTCCACCGGACGCGCGTTATACCGAAGGTTGCCGTAGGATCCTGAAGGTGAAACGGCTGAACCTTGACTCTCGGCAGAACCACCGGGGTGCCCCCGCGGTCGAGCCAGCGGCTGCCTTGTACGGTCAGAGGCCCGACGACAGGAGGTCAAAGCGGAGCGTGACCGTACAGAGAAGTAAAGAGTGCAACTCCGATTCCTACAGGGAGGAAGAGAGGAATAAGCGGCGAGAAACTGGCATGAACGATGGTACACTGAAGGCGGATCGACACGTTGGGGGCGAAACGGCTTCGACGGGATCGAGTCATCGTAGAGAGGCGTGTCGGGTTCCGAGCTCCCGTTAAACGATCGGAAAAACACAACTGCCAATCAGCAGTTTGCTTACGCTGCTTAATTAACAGCGTCGCTCTTCAGTTGGTGTCTGCCACGGCTGAAGCAAGCGTCACTCGGTGGACTGGACCGCAAGCTTCTGTTCGGAGCCCAGGGTTGAGATTAATCGGACTGGGATTGGGGCCTCTTGCTGGTTTAAGTGCTCCTTTCTGACAAACACGAATCAGATACACACGTAGTCTCTTTACTTTGGGCGTTCTCGGACGCGGGTTCGACTCCCGCCGCCTCCACCATCTCTTTCGCTGCGCTAACGCAGTTTGTCTTTCAACGGCATCCGCAGCCAGAATATCGCACTCGTCACATTCATTAACGCGGCCACGAGGAAGTAAAGACTTGCGTCGCCTCCGTTCCAGCGCGCCAAGGCCGGGAAGGCGCTCGCACTGACGAAGCCCCCCAAATTGCCGACCATATTCATCGCCCCGGAGACGGCCCCCGACTTCCCGCCCCCGATGTCGATACAGTAAGCCCAGCTGGGGCTAATCGTCATTTCGGTTCCAAAGGTCGCCAGGGTGAACAAAGCAACCGCCATTTCGGGCGTGTTCGCCTGGGTCAGGATGAGCAGCGCCGAGGCGGCGACCACGAAGCCGGCCAACGCGGGCGCTCGACGGCTCCACCGTGGATACCGTTGATACAGCCAGTCCGTAAGAAAGCCGGAGACCCATTGGGCCGTCGCCCCGACTAAGAGAATCGTCATCGAATACCACGAGGCCTGTTCCCGGGTCAGATGGTAACGCTCCATCAAATACGGTAACATCCAGGTGAGACAGAGGAAGAACGTGAAGTTACTGGAAAAATACTGAGCCATGACTTGTAACATGGCGCGCGACCGAAAGATGTCGCGCAGGGGCGGATCGATCGTCGTGGTTGGAGGGGCGGGTCGATCGCGAAACCAAGAGAACCACACTGCGGCCCACACTAAGCCGGGCACGCCGAGTAAGAAGAACGCCACCCGCCAACCGTAACCATCGAGGAGTCCGGCCAGTATCGGAAACGACAGCGCCGCGCCCAGCCGGGAGCCGGAGAAGATGATGCCGTTGGCCCGGCCATGCAGTTCGGCCGGAAGCCAGGTATAAAACGCTCGGGCCGACGCGGGAAAGGCGCCCGCCTCGGCCAGCCCGAACAGAGAACGAACCACGACCAGCGTCGCAAACTCGGGGGCGAGGCCGGTGAGCGCCGTGAACAGGCTCCAGGCCGACACGACAATCGTCAGAGTCATCTGAGGCCCGAACCGATCCGCGAACCAACCGGCCGGAATCTGCCCGAGGGCATAGGCGAGCGCAAAGCTGCCGAAGACGACGCCCATCGCGTCGTTGGAGAGTCCGAGATCCTTGGCCACGAGGTCCTTCGCGGTGGAAATGGCAGCCCGGTCCAGGTAGAGGATCCAGGAGAGTAAGAAGAGCAGGACCAGGAGAATTGTCCGGGGAGTGAACATTGCGTTTCACCGAGGGTATCTTATTTGGGGCGATGGGACCTCGATATAGTGGAGCGAATGCAAGACGGACCAGTGATGATCATAACGGGCGGGAGCCGCGGGATCGGCGCGGCAACGGCTAGGCTGGCGGCGAGGCGGGGGTACGTGGTGTGCGTCAACTACCTGAGCGGGCGCGAAGCTGCCGAGGAGGTCGTTCAAGCCATCACGAATGGTGGGGGACGGGCGGTCGCGATGCAGGCGAATGTCAGCGTGGAAGGGGAAGTGGAGTCGCTCTTTCGGCGGGTGGATGCGGAGTTGGGCAGCGTGGTGGCGCTCGTGAACAATGCGGCCACGCTGGAAACCCAGATGCGAGTAGAGGCGATGGACGCGGCGAGGATGGCAAGGATGTTCACGGTGAACGCCGTGGGTCCGATGATCTGCGCGCGGGAGGCGGTGAGAAGGATGTCGACTCGCCACGGGGGGCGAGGCGGGGCGATCGTGAACGTTTCGTCGGGTGCCGCCAAGTACGGGTCAGCGGGAGAGTATGTCGACTACGCGGCGAGCAAGGGCGCGATGGAGACGTTCACAATCGGCCTGGCGAAGGAGGTGGCGGAGGAAGGAATTCGGGTAAATGCGGTTCGTCCCGGCTTCATCTACACCGGGTTCCACGCAAAAGGGGGAGAGCCGGGGCGGGTGGACCGGGTGAAGACGTTGGTGCCGATGCAGCGCGGAGGAGAGCCGGAGGAGGTCGCCCAGGCTATTCTGTGGCTGTTGTCGCCTGAAGCGTCCTACACGACAGGCAGTATCTTAGACGTCGCTGGCGGACGATAGGAGTTACTTCAGAATTGTAATCGAAGGGAGAGTTGCATCGAACGGGGACCGCCGATTTGGAAGAGGGGGTTCAGGCCGCCTAGACCGGTGCTGAGGATCTGGGTGGAACGGCCGAAATTCGTATTGGTCAAGACGCCGATGGGATTCGCGAAGTTGGCGGTGTTGAAGATATTGAAGGCGTCGGCGCGGAACTCGAGGCCAAGCCGTTCGTGCAAGGCGAAGCGGCGACGGAGGGCGAGGTCGACCTGCTGCAGGCCGAAGCCGCGGAGGGTGCCGCGGCCCAGGGTTCCTTGGCGGGCTTGGGCGAGGGGCGTGACTCCGTCGAAGGCGGCAGGGTTAAAGCGTTTGCCTCCGGGGAGGGCGTCGCTGTATAGGTAGAGCGGTTGGCCGGGGACGAGATCGGGGCGGGCGACATTGGTGAGGCCGAGTCCGAGGGGGTCGCGACCGGTGACGACCGTGACCGGGGCGGCGGTGCGGAGGCGGACGATCGAATCAAGGGCGAAGCCGCCGAGCTTCTTCGGCATTTGATAGCTCGTGGAACCGGTTAGGGCGTGTCGGATATCGAACGAAGACGGGCCGCGGTCGTTGTCTGGGTTCAGGCGGGCGAGGGGGGCGGCGAGGTTGGTGATGGATTCGTCGGAGGCGGTATCGAGCGACTTGGACCAAGTGTAGGAAGTGAGCGCCTGCAAGCCACGAGTAACTCGGCGTTTGAACTGTAACTGGAGCGAATGATAGTCGGAGTAACCGCCGTTGTTGACGGAATCGACGCGGGTGAAGAGCGGGTTCTGGAGGACCTGGGTACGGAGGCTTTCGAGGCGGGCGAGGTGGCGGCCGGCGGCGCCGACGTACGAGGCCGAGATGGAGTTGGCGATGCCGATGGGCTGTTCGAGGGCGAGGCTGAACTGCATCGTGTAGGGGAGTTTGTAGCGATCGTCGTAGTCGAACAGGCGGGGGTAGGGCGGGTTCGAGGTTTGTGGCCCGACGTTGGAAAAGTAGGCGGGGTCGTTGAGCGGCGCGTTGGAGAGGGTTCGGATGCGGGAGTAGGGGAAGTTGCTGGGGGTGAGGGCGGTGCCGGTGAAGGCGTAGCCGAGATCGTAGAACATGCCGAAGCCGGCGCGGAGGACGGTGCCGCGGGTGCGGAAGGGTTGGTAGGCGACGCCGACGCGGGGGGCGAAATTGCCATAGGTGGTGGGATAGAGTTTGGTGCCGGGGGCGGCGAGTTTGGCGGTGGAGGGGTTGTCGATGCCGGTGAGGGTGAGGGGTTGATTGCCATTGGCTTCGCCGGGGGCGGGGTTGACCTCCCAGCGGAGGCCGTAGGTGAGCGTCAGGCGCGGATTGATGCGCCAAGCGTCCTGGACGAAGAGCGAAGTATTGAGATAACGCGGTTCGAGATAGGTGTCGACTTGGCGGACTTCGCCGGTGGGGACGATGCCGGTGGCGAGAGCGGTGATGCTGGGGAAAGTCAGCGTCTTGCTGTAGAGGCGGCCGCCGATGGAAGGGGCGAGGCGGCGGAAATCGAAGCCGAATTTAAAGGCGTGGGCGCCGCGGTTCCAGCCGAGGGTGTTGACGATGTTGAACTGGCGTTGGGTGTTGCGGCTGAAGGTTCCGGGGCTGATGGTGTTTTCGTCGTTGGCGCCAATCGAGAGATAAAAGAGGGACGTAGCGGGGTCGGCGAAGGTGGGGAAGGCGGCTTCGCGGGGCAGGAGTTTGGCTCCTCCGAAGGTATCCTGCTCGTAGATTTGGGCGGCGGCGGAGCGGCTCCAGTTGAAGCGGAAATCGTTGGTTAGGCGGGCGTTGAGGACTTGGGTGGAGCCGAGGGTGACGGTTTCGGTTTTGCCGGGCAGGGTGGCGACGAAGCTGGGCGTCGAGAAGCGGCCGCGTTCGCGGGTCTCCGAAGGGGCGTAGTTGTAGCGGCCGAAGAGGCTGACGCGGTTGGAAAGGGCGTGGTCGATGCGGACGCTGGTGGCATCGAGATGGGACGGATTGGAGAAGCTAGTGACGTAAGGGGTTTCATCGGGGAGGCCTGGAAGGGGCGGGGCGATGGGAAGAGGATAAGCTTCGAGGAGGCTCTTGAGGGGGCCGGTCGCACGGTCTCGGGCGGCCTGGGAGGGGACGCGGGAGGGCACAGAGATTACCGGTTGGATGAGGCGGAGGCCTTCGTAGGAGGCGAAGTAGAAGGTCTTGTTTTTGATGGCCGCGCCGCCGAGGGTGGCTCCGAAATCGTTCTGGCGGAGGGCGGGACGCTTGAGGCCGTTGAAGTTGCCGAACCAGCTATTGGCGTCGAGTTTGTCGTTGCGGAGATAGTTGAAGACGGAGCCGTGGAGGCTGTTCGAGCCTGAGCGGGTGACGATGGCGACCTGGGCACCGGGCTGGCGGCCGTATTCGGGGGCGTAGGTGGAGGTTTGGATGGTGAACTCCTGAACGGCGTCCACCGAGGCGAGGGCGCTGGTACTGCCCTGGGCGGTGAGGGAGGGGGTGCCGCCGCCAGCGCCTTCGTAGGGGGTGGTGGCGAAGGGGAGGCCGAAGTTGGCGCCGACGCCGTCGACGGTGAAATAGTTGGTGCCCGTGCGCTGGCCGTTGACGGAGAACTGGCCCTGGTCGGGGAGGGTGGAAGGGGCCATGACGACGCCGGGGGAGAGGTTGATAAGGGTTTGGAAGGTGCGGCCGTTGAGAGGTTGATTTTCGATGAAGGCGCGGTCGACGACGGTGGCGACGGCGGGACTTTCGCGGACGAGGGGGGATTCGGTGGTAACAGTGACGGCGTCGCCTTTGGCGGCTACGCGTAATTCGATACGGATGGAGCGCTGGTCGTTGCCGTTGATGACGACGCCGGGGTAGCGGGCGGTGGCGAAGCCGTCGCGCTCGACGAGGAGGTCATAGGTATGGGCGGGGAGTTGGGGGAAGGCGAAGGCTCCGGCGGCATCGGAAGCGCCGGTGCGGCGCTGGCCTCTAGCGGGGTCGAGGAGAGTGACTTTGGCGCCGGAGACGGTTTTTTGCTGTTCGTCGACGATGGTGCCGACGAGCGATTGGGCGTGGGCGCAGAGAACGCTGGCGGCGATCAATCCGAAAGTGCGAACGCTGTCGTATAGCATATTGATCCTTGTCGTAGAATGAAGCGTAACACTAATTGTACGAACCGTATCACAATTTGGATGGGAGAAATATGAAACTAGCGCGGCTCCATGTTGCTTTCCTTGCCCTTCCTTTGTTGGGGCACGACCTTTATCTGATGCCGCAGCGATTTCGGCCGGCGGCGGGGGCGATGGTGACGATCGCCTTTCATAATGGTGACGACTTTCCGGATCCGGACCGGGCCCCGAAACCCGAGAACCTGCTGGACGTTTCGTTGCATGGGGCGAAGGGATCGACACCGATGCGGAACCTGCGGACGGAGGGGAAGGTTCTGCTGGCGGACGTGACGGTAGAGGCCGGAACTTCGCTGCTTTCGGCGCGGACGAAGCCGAATTTGATTGAGTTGCAACCGGGGAAATTTGAAGAGTATTTGCGGCATGAGGGGCTGACGCAGGTGCTGCGTTGGCGGGCGGAGCATCACGAAGGGGAGACGGCGGGACGGGAGCGGTATAGCAAGTACGTGAAGAGCCTGGTCGTGGCGGGAGCGTCGACGGGGTTTTATCGCCATCCGGTGGGGTACCCGATTGAGATCATGCCGGAGGCCGATCCGGCTTTGTTGCAAGCAGGCGGGGAGTTGCCGATTCAGGTGATTTTTCGGGGCAAACCGGCGGCGGATTTGCAGATCGAGATGGCTTGGCTGCCACCGGGCGGGAAGGCGACGCGGCAGGCGGCGGGGCGGACGGACGGGAAGGGTCGGTTGCGGATTCCAATTGGATCGAAGGGGATTTGGAAGCTGCATACGGTGATGATGGAGCGGTGCGCAGAGCCGTCGGTGGCGGACTGGGAGAGTTTTTGGTCGAGTTTCACTTTCGAGGTGCAATAGGATGAATACGCGACGACGGCTGTTGGGATTGGCGGCGGTGCCGGCTCTGTTGGCGGCGCATGATGACGAGGGGGATCCGGGGTTGAACCGGGTGTTGGCGATCCACGGCGCGGTGGGGCCGTTTGCGGTGGCGGGTTATCGGATGGGCCAAGCGGCGATGAAGCAGTTGGGATTGGGGCGGGCGAGCGCGGATTGCGAAGTGGTTCACTATGCGCCGGCGGACCCGGAATTGTCGAGCGTGATCGACGGGTTGCAGGCGGCGACGGGGGCGAGTTTAGGCAAGCGGAATTTGTCGCTCGAAGATTCGGCAAATGGGGAGTCGTATAGCTTGGTGCGGAACCGGAAAACGAAAAAACAGGTTCGTTTGACGCTGACGGCGGGCTTCGTGAAGGCCCACCGCGGGTTGGGAGCGGCGGCGGGGGCGCGGCTGATTGCGGTGCCGGAAAGCGAGATCTTTCGCGGGCAGTGACAGTCACGTTACAGTAGATGAAGGAATGTCCACCTTCACTCGCCGCACCGCCCTCGCCGCTCCGTTTTTCCTGAAGAATTTGCTTTCGGCGCCGCCCAGCGACCGCGTTCGTCTTGCCTCAATGGGCGGAGACGGCATGGCCTGGGCCACCCTTAACGGGATCGCCACCCACCCGAACGTCGAACTGGTCTGCGTGGCCGAGGTCGATACCAGGCGTACGGGTCGGGTCCAGAAGGCTTACCCGAAAGCCACGCTGCATCAGGACTGGCGGAAGATGCTGGCGGCGAATTACAAGAATTTGGACGCGGTATGCGTCGGCACGCCGGACCACATGCATGCCCCGCAGGCGATGGCGGCGTTGCGGCGCGGGCTGGATGTTTACTGCCAAAAGCCGCTGACCTCGCACGTTCACGAGGCTCGGCAACTGGCTAAGTATGCGGCTTCGCACAAGCGGATCACGCAGATGGGCATTCAGATTCACTCGAATGCGGAGTATCGGATTGCCGTGGAACTGGTGCATCAGGGCACGATCGGGAAGGTGAAAGAGGTGCACGCGTGGTCGAACAAAAAGTGGGGCGATGCGGCGCCGCGGCCGACGCAGACCGACGCCGTGCCGGCCAACCTCGATTGGGACTCCTGGATCGGGGTGGCCCGCTTCGAAGAATACATTAAGGGTTACTGCCATCCGGGTAACTGGCGCAAGCGGCTTGAATTTGGCACGGGCACTTTTGGGGATATGGGCTGCCATATCTATGACCCCGTTTTTGGAGCGCTGGGGCTAACGTCTCCACTGACGGTCCGGGCCGAGGGTCCGGCTCCAAGTCAGCACAGTTGGGCAGTGAACGCGATCGTGAAGTATACGTTTCCGGCGACGCCGTATAGCGAGGCGGGTAAGCCGGTGGCGGTGACCTGGTACGACGGGGACGAGCGCCCGCCGCAGGAGATTCAGGCGCTGATCGAAGGCACGAAACTGCCGAGCCAAGGCTCGATCGTCATCGGCACGAAGGGCGTGGTGCTGATCCCGCATGTGGCGATGCCGACGCTGTACCCGAAGGCTGCCTTCGTCGATGTGAAGCTACCGGACTTGAAGACGAAAGACCATTACCATGAGTTTGTCGAAGCGATTCAAGGGAAAACCAAGACGTCGACGGCGTTTGATTACTCCGGCCCTTTGAGCGAGACGGTGCTGCTGGGTAGTTTGGCGACGCGGTTTCCAAAAACGACGCTGGAGTGGGATTCGGCGCGGCTGCGGTTCAAGAACGTCAAAGAGGCGAACCAGTTCTTGAAGCGGCCCTATCGGACGGGTTGGAAAGTTAAGGGCCTGGGGTAGGATGCGGCTGGTCTTTTGGGGACTGCTGGTCGGCGGGGGGCTGCTCGGCCAGCAGACGAACATTCTGGGCAAGGTGGACGTGCAGGCGGGCGAGGCGCGGCGCAACGAAAACGTCTTCATCACGGCGCTCGATAACAACGCCCAGAAAGAGGCGAATACTCGGCTGGGGACGACGGCGACGCCGATCACGGAGTTTACGTCGGCCTTGACCTATTTCGGGGCTGAGTTTGGGTTGAAACCATCGTCGGCGCTGCATTTGGTGCCCGCGCGACGCCCGAAGGCGATGCACGGCAATCTGCAATGGACCCACGCAAATTCCGCGCTGGCGGCACGGAGCTTTTTTCAAGTGGGCGATGTGTTGCCGGCGCGTCAGAACATCGTTTCGGGTCGGGTGGAGGCGCCGCTATGGCGCGGGGCGATCCTGGCTTTGGAAGGCGCACACGATACGCGGAGCGGGTTTGTGAACGGCAATGTGCTGGTTCCGCTGGCAGCGGAGCGATCGTGTTTGGCGACCGATGCGGCCGTGTGCGCCGTCATCAACCGATTCTTTCGTGCTTGGCCGACCTTGGCCCCGAACCGTCCGGATATTGAGGCCCGGGCGCTGAACTCGAACGCTCCGCAATCGATCGATACGACATCGACGACCGCGCGGCTGGATCAGACGCTGAAGAACCATCGCTTCTCCGGTCGACATACTTGGGCGAATCAGCAGGTGGATGCCTTTCAGTTGATCGTGGGGCAGAATCCGGATACGACGACGAAGTCGCACGATGCGCGGCTGACTTGGACCTATCAAAAATCTCAAGCTGCACCGGATGCAGACCGTCTACGACGAACAGTTACGCGCTGCTGACTTACAACAAGTCACTTACACTGATTTCGTGGCGGGACTGTTACGCGCGCAGGGGCGCGACCGGCAGGAGAATGCGCTGGAATGGCGCATTCTCCGCGCGATGCTGCCGGAACGCTGGTTGCTGGAAACGTTTCCTTATGCCAAGCAGCCGGGTGTGAACCGTAAGCAGATCCGCGCGTTCGCCGAACTGGACTTTGTGGCCAAGCGCGAGAATCTGGTGTTCATTGGTCCGACCGGGGTGGGTAAAACTGGCCCAGTCGATGAAGGCTTTTTCGCCGGGGAGGTGGTGTTGGCGCATGACCACGCTTTGCTTGTTTCACCAGCGCTGGTAGATCTCGCAGTAACGGCTGTAGCGGTACCCGCCGGGGTTACTGGCGTGGTACTCCTCCCAGAGTAATTGCAGAGTAACGTGAGGGTGAGTGCGGAGCTGCTGTTGGATCTGAGCGTAGTCAAGATTCTCTTTGCAGGGCCGGGGGGCGGTGGTCGTTGGAGGGAAGAGCGCGGTTTGTAGTCGCGCGTCCTCCAATCGGTTGGCACTGGTCAGCCGACGGCGGCGGCTCGTTTCAGGTACTCGTGTGCGGTGCTGACTGACATCGAGCAATTCCGGGCGATCTGGCGTTGGTCGAAATTCGGTTCAAGGCGAAGTCGAAGGACTTCTTTCAGTTTTCTCATGGACATTCTCCTGGCAGGCAAGTGGCCCTCCCTCTCTTTGAAAGGGTCGCTTACCGGGTTGATGTCCAGCGACTTTCGATACCGATTTTGTTCCGGGTTCCTGTCGAACACGATTCCGGGCTCAAGGCCGAAAACTGTTCGGCTTCAGCCCGGAATCTCTGTTCGACTTCCCACCGGAATGCTGTTCGGCTTCAGCCCGGAATGGCGTTCGCCTTCACCACGGAATCGTGTTCGGCTTGGACCGGAATTCGCACCTGCGGCACGGATGAGGAAGGTCCCGCCCGTCGGCATGCCACGCAGCATGATCAGTTTGTGATCTGGTCAAATCTATTCGAGCAGAGGTGGTCAATTTGATCGGCGACGATTAGATTTCCCGACAGGGAGAAATAGTTGTCGTTGATAGGGAAAAGTAGTTGACGCCGGACAGTCAATTTCTGGGGGGCGCCGAGGGCCCATCACTCCGCATTGGGACGACATGGCTATTTGTCGAGTCTTGCGGGCGCTTTGTGCTTGGCTTGACGGGTCCGGGGTTGAGCCATCCCTTGCGGGGGCAGTCCAGCAGCCTTTCCCTGTTTCGTTCGCTTGATGAAAGTAGCGGGCCTTCCCTCCCTTCGGTTCTCCCGAAGTTCATCGGTACTTTGGCCACCTCCGACTCCCTGCCCGGCTTCGTTACCGCGCTTTCGGGTTCGCCTCTTATACGCTTCCTACCGTGCGAAGTTTCCTCCGCCGGACCGAACAGGGTCTCTCCGGTTAATTTGATGGACTGTCTCTGCGTGCTGCCGCCCAATACACCGTCCCGGCGGTGCGGAGTATTTCTCGCAGTACTCCGCCCCGTTGCAGGCTTCGCCTTAGGGACAATGGCTCGCCCCGGGAATAGCTCCAGCTGAATCGGCTTGATCGCTGGTGGGGTTGTGTCGATGCTAAAACGGCGTTCACTTCTATTGCGGCCCGCAGATTCGCCTCGCCTCCCAACCGACAGGTGGAGACTTTGTCATCCCGCTTCTCCGCCGCCGATTGCTCAGCGGCACAGGGGATCAGGCTATCGGGTGAGCGAGTCATTAACCGAGTCGATTCCTTTCAGTCAACAAGTTCATCCAATCCTACCGGACGCACGCCCCCGCTGCCCGCTAAGCCCGAGCCGGAAGCAATCAACGGTGCCTCGGCCAACCACCCGCTGCCCGAAGTTGGGTTCGAACCGCAATTCGTCCCCAACGTCCCGGTCGGCTCCCCGGCCTACACCGACCGCTGCTGCACTGGCTCCCTTTCGTAGAACCCCGCCGCCTTCGAACCGGATTTTGCTCTTTGGAAATTCAGCCACTCAACCCGGTAAGCCGTAGGTCTAGCTGGTCGCCGCCTCTTCAATGGTCAAAGTGCCCTTATCGGCGTCCAATGTCGCCATCACTCCCATCGGAAGCGTCAACTGGTCCGCCGTATGCCCAATCGTCAGCCCCGAAAGCACCGGAATCTTCAGCTTCCCCAAGATTTCGTCCACCACCTCGCCCAGCGACAAGTTGTTATCAAACCCCGGCTTGTAATCCTTCGGCGTACACCGCGAGCACTCCCCAAACACGATCCCGGCGGCTTGGTCCAACTTTCCGGCCAGCCGCATCTGCGTCAGCATCCGGTCCATCGAATACGGCTCCTCCCCCACGTCTTCGATAAAGAAAATCTTGCCCTTCGTATCCACCTCATACGGCGTACCCATCGTCGTCGCCAGCAGCGTCAAACAGCCACCCGTCAGCGCCCCCTTCGCCTTCCCGCCCACAATCGTCCGCAGCGTATGCCCTGGCCGCAGCGGATTCGTCTCCACCGGATTCGTCACCGTCCCAATCGGACCCTTGTCAAACAGCGCCTTCCGATAGTACTTTTGCGTGTAGTCGGTAAACGCCGACAGCGGCACCGGCCCATGAAATGTCACGAGGCCCGTCTTCTGGTGGATCGCCAAATGCATCGCCGTAATGTCGCTGTACCCAATGAAGATCTTCGGGTTCTTCCGAATCACTTCATAGTCCAGCGCCGGCAAAATCTGCGCGCTCCCGTACCCGCCCCGAATCGCAAACACCGCGTCCACGCCCGGGTCCGCGAACATCGCGTTCACATCCGCAGCCCGCTCCTCAATTGTCCCCCCCAAATATCCCAGCTTCCGCTTCACAAACTGGCCCAGCTTCACCTTGCACCCAAAGTGCTCAATCGTCCGGACCGCCGTCCGTAACTCGTCTGGGTCACTGACGTAAGTAGACGGGGTCACGAGACCGATCGTCTGCCCCGGAGCCAACCGTTTCGGCTTCAACAACGCCGGAGTCGCCGCTTCCACCGCGCTCACCGCGGCAACAGTTCCCAAAAAGGCTCTACGCTTCATGACCCTTCAGTCTAAAGCAACCGCCGCACCCGCCGCTGATAATCCCGATACGTCGTCCCAAACTCCCGCTCCAACTTCCGCTCCTCAAACTCCATCCCTATAAACAAATACCCCGTCAGCGTCACCGCCACCAGCAATCCACCCTCGGTCATCTCCGGCCGCAGCCACAGAATCATCAGCACCGCGACATAGATCGGATGGCGCGAAAACCGATACAAAAACGGCTCCCGAAACCGCGCCGGCCCAGGCTCCCGCCATCCCAGCAACTCCCCCGCCCCTAACGAAGCCCCCGCCCACACCAACAACCCGAAACCCGCCAACCAGCCCGCCCAGAGCCAAGCCGGGCTGCGCCACAGGATATCCCCCATCGGCCGCCACAGCAACCACCCCACGCCCACTACGGCATAGGAGGCTAGTGCATACAAGCGCCGACTCACGCGCATCCGTGCCATCGCGCTATGCTGCACCGCAAACAGCGCCAACAGCCCAAAATCCCAGCCCGCGTCCGTCACGTCCCCCGTCGCGCCACCTTGAACACCATTACCCCCAGCGGAGGCAACGTCAACGCCAGGCTGTAGGGCCGTTGATGCGCCGGAATCCCCTCGGCCAGCACCCAGCCATGATTGCCGACATTCGACCCCCCAAACAGATGCGAGTCAGAGTTCAGAATCTCTACGTAGGTCCCCAACTCATGCACCCCTATCCGATAGTCATGCCGAATCATCGGGGTGAAATTGCAGACCACCAGCAGCCAGTCCCGCGGGTCCTTCGCCTTCCGATTAAACGAGATCACCGACGACTCCACGTCGCGGAAGTCGACCCAGTCAAAGCCGTCCACGTCATTGTCCCGCTCATACAGCGCCGGCTCCCGCCGATACAGCGCATTCACCTCGGCCACGTAGTGCTGCAACTGCCGATGCAGCGGGTAGTCCAGCATCGACCAGTTCACGCTCCCGGCCTCGTTCCACTCCTCGTACTGGCCAATCTCCTGCCCCATGAACAGCAGCTTCTTGCCCGGATGCGTGTACATGTACCCAAGAAACGCCCGGACATTGGCAAACCGCTGCCACTCATCGCCCGGCATCTTCCCAATCAACGTCCCCTTGCCATGCACCACCTCATCATGCGAAATCGGCAGCAGGAAATTCTCCCCAAACGCGTACAGCAGCGAAAAAGTAATGTGGTTCTGGTTAAACTTCCGAAACACCGGATTGTACTTGAAGAATGCGAACATGTCGTGCATCCAGCCCATGTTCCACTTCATCGTAAAGCCCAGCCCGCCCGTATATACCGGCCGCGACACCCCCACAAACGACGTCGATTCCTCGGCGATCGTCACCGCCCCCGGAATCTTATGCACCTCCGTATTGCACTGCCGCAAAAACGCGATCGCCTCCAAATTCTCCCGCCCGCCAAACTCGTTCTTCACCCATTCGCCCGGCTCCCGGCAGTAATCTAAATACAGCATCGACGCCACCGCGTCCACGCGTAGCCCATCGATGTGGTATTGCTCCAGCCAGAACAGCGCATTCGAAATCAGGAAGCTCACCACCTCGCTGCGACCATAGTTAAAAACGAGCGTCCCCCAGCCCTTGTGCTCACCCTTCCGCGGGTCGGCGTGCTCATACAGCGCCGTCCCATCGAAAAACGCGAGGCCATGCGTGTCTCGCGGATAGTGCCCCGGCACCCAATCGACGAGCACCCCGATCCCCGCCTCATGGCACCTATCGACAAAGTACTTGAAGTCGTCCGGCGACCCAAACCGCGCCGTCGGCGCATAAAACCCCGTCACCTGATAACCCCACGATCCAGAGAAAGGATGCTCCATCATCGGCAGCAGCTCGACGTGGCTATAGTTCAGCCGCTTCACGTACTCAACCAGCGTAATCGCCATCTCCCGATAGCTCAGCGGCCGTCCATCGGGATGCCGCATCCAGCTCTCCAGATGCACCTCGTACACCGACATCGCCTCGTCCAGCGGCTTCCGCCCCGCCCGTTCAGCCATCCACGCCTGATCGGTCCACTCGTATCGCCCCAGGTCCGCCACCACCGAAGCCGTCTTCGGCGGAATCTCCGTCTGAAAACCATACGGGTCGCACTTCAGCATCTCGTACCCGTTGTACTTACTCTTCACAAAATACTTATAGTGGACTCCGTAACTAATCCCCGGGATGAATAACTCCCAAACCCCACCGTCCCGCATCCGCATCGGATGGCGCCGCGTATCCCAGTCATTGCAATCAGCCGTCACACTCACCGCCTGCGCGTTCGGCGCCCAGACAGCAAACAGCACCCCGTCGATCCCCTCGACCTCCATCCGGTGCGCCCCCAGCGTCTCCCACGCCCGGTACAAAGTTCCTTCCCCGTGCAGGTGCAAATCGAACTCACTCAGCACCGGCCCAAACCGATACGGGTCCTCGAGCTGCTCGGTCCGCCCATCGGCAAGCGCAAGCTCCAGCCGATACGGGCCAGTCCACTCGCCCACCCAAAATCCAGTCTCGAACGTTTGCCGCATCGGCTGCCGCATTTCTCCCCGCATCAAGCTCACCGACGTCGCCTGCGGCAGGAATACCCGCACCTCGCCACCCTGCGGACCAAGGATCCGAAACGGGTCACCGTGATAACTCCCCAGCAGAGCGTCAATCTCTTCGCAGAGCATGCGTCTATTATGGCAATAGTGCTTGATTTTCTGAAGACTATTCCCAAAGCCGAACTCCATGTCCATTTGGAAGGCTCCTACACCCCCGACGTCGACGACGCCGAACTCGCTGCCAAGTGGGATTGTTACGATTTCCCCAGCTTCCTCGAGTCCTTTAAATGGACGGTCAGTTTCCTCAAAAAACCTGAAGATTATGGCCGCGCGGCCAAGCAGCTCATCGGCTCCCTCCGTCGTCAGGGGGTCACTTATGCCGAAATCACCCTCTCTGCCGGAGTCGTGAAATGGAAGCGCCTCGACCTCGAAGCCGTTTACGCCGCCGTCAACCACGAATCCCGCCGCTCTTCGTTCCCTGTCTACTGGATCATCGATTGCATCCGCCAGCACGGCGGAGGTGGCGCCATGCCCATCGCCAAATTCGCCGCTCATCATGCCAGCAATGGCGTCGTCGGCTTCGGCGTCGGCGGTGACGAAACCAGTACCTCCGCCGAAGAATTCCGCGGCGCCATCAAAGCCGCCGGGGTTCCGTTCGTCCCTCACGCCGGAGAAATCTCCAACGCCGAAAACGTTTGGGAAATGGTCCGCCTTGGCGCTCGCCGCATCGGCCACGGCATTCGCGCCGTACAGGATCCCGCCCTCATGGCACACCTCAAGCAGCACGACATCCCGCTCGAAATCTGCCTGTCGAGCAACCTCCGCACCGGCGCCGTCCCCTCCCTCAGCGCCCATCCGCTTCGTCAACTCTTCAACGCCGGTGTGCCCATCGTCCTTGGCACCGATGACCCCGCAATCTTTGGCACCCATCTCCTCAACGAGTACCAACTCGCCGCCGAACTCGGCTTCACCGAAAACGAGCTCCGCCAACTCGCCGAAAACAGCCTCCGCTACGCCTTAGTATCATAGGCAGGTGTCCTGGAAACTCCTCAACAGCCGGACGGTCATCGACGACGAGTGGATAACCGTCCGCAGCAATGACTATCTAACCCGCGATGGCCGCTCGCTCAATGGCTACTATTTGATCGAGCGCCGCGACTTCGTCGTCATTGTCGCCGAATGCCGCGGCGAGCTCGTTCTCGTCCGCGAGCATCGCGTCGGTACCGGCCGCCAATACCTAGGCTTTCCGGCCGGGTACATCGAAGCGGGCGAAGAGCCGATCGCGGCGGCCATGCGCGAATTCCAGGAAGAGACCGGGTTTCAAGCGTTAAAGGGGACGCTCCTCGCTGAGCTCGATCCCCAGCCAGCCTACCTGAAGAGCCGGGCGTTTGTCGTTCACCTCCAAGCCAGCGACCGGCCCATTGAAAGCTCGATCGACGAGGAGATCGACGAGGTGCTCCTTCTCGATTGGGAGACCGCGATCGACAAGGCCCGCCACGGCGAAATCAACGAAATGCAAACCGTCGCGGCACTTTACCTCGTCCGCGACCTACTGGGAAAGGGTTGATCGAGAAAGGTCTTTAACCAGCTGCTCCAGCTTCTGCAGGCGGTCCTTAAGCTCGGCAATCTCTTGCCCGGCTAGGTCCGGCAGCTTGCCATGTTCGAGATCGTCGTCGCTCTCCGCACGGCGCCGGACGATCTTGCCAGGGATGCCAACGACCGTCGAACCTGCTGGAACCGTGTGAACCACCACGCTACCCGCTCCGATCCGTGAGCCATCTCCGATCTTGATGTTACCCAAAACCTTGGCTCCCGTGCCGACGATTACGTGGTTTCCCAACGTCGGATGCCGTTTGCCGCACTCCTTACCGGTCCCTCCCAACGTCACCCCCTGATACAGGAGAACGTCGTCTCCGATCTCAGCAGTCTCGCCAATCACCACGCCCATCCCATGGTCAATGAAAAACCGGCGGCCGATCGTCGCGCCAGGATGGATCTCAATGCCGGTAATCCACCGGCAGAACTGCGATAACACCCGCGGCAACAAAGGCATTCCAGCCTTGTACAGCCGATGCGCCACCCGATGAACGAGAATCGCATGCAGGCCCGGATAGCAAAGCAAAATCTCCAGCGTGCTCTTGGCAGCCGGATCTTCCCGGAAGACGGTATCGATTTGCTCTCGGATCGTGGCGAACATCGCTAACTCTCCAGTATCGCAGGTCCTCAGCCACCGAAGAGACGGAGCAGTAACCCCGCTCCGCAGAATGCTCATCCGAAGACACTCAACACCGCTAAAGACAGATGAAAGTCTTGATTCCAGCGGGCGTCAACCTCGACCTCTCAACGATCCTTCAGCTTTTCGTAACGGCCGCCAAAGCTGCTAAGCCCTCCATGAAAACCATGGGATCGGAGTAGCACCAGCTCTGGCGAGGAAGCATCCAGGAGGCGGATTTCCCGGGCTTTGCCGCGGAGTTGCTGGATCTGATGGCGGGTTCCATGAGCCCAAAGAACCAGAAGGGTGATCCCGAGATCGAGCAGAAGCGATCGGGGAATCACTTCCACCAAATTTGTCCGCTTGCGGAGACAGCGGCACAGGTTTACCCCGGCAATGCAGACACCCACGGCCACCAGAAACAGGAGCGCCCCAACAATGAGCCGGGGCACCAACAGCACATTCCAATTGAAAGATGAGCCTAGAGGGGAGGCCGGGATAACCGGGACCAAGTAAGGGCTCCTTTCCACGAGTCGGTGGTAGCGGTTTGATTTCGGCAACAAGGGACTCGTCGCCG
>Ga0114966_10000084_pt1 | contig 82443 bp, 65 predicted proteins | sample M_130207_XF_Meta_FD_87029 | JGI IMG/M metagenome (GOLD analysis project Ga0114966, IMG submission 87029) | Freshwater microbial communities from Lake Montjoie, Canada to study carbon cycling - M_130207_XF_MetaG | ecosystem: Environmental > Aquatic > Freshwater > Lake | place: Lake Montjoie...
AATTCAGTTGATAGAGATAAAAAACCTTTGGAAGAAGGAACAATTTTGCAAACAAATAATACTGTGGTTACAATTGTTAAAAAGGATGAAAATAAGGAAGAGGAAGAAGTGGAAGAAGAGGAGGAACAAGTTTTAGAAAACCAACAAAATAAACCAGCTGAAAACATGGTTGTAATTGATGAAAAAAGAGAAGGTGAAGTGGACAATAATAAAGAAGTTAAGCCCAATGAAAATCATGAAAAGGAATTAGCCGTTATTGATAAAAAAGAACTTGTTGAAAATAAGGAAATAAATTCGCAAATAAATAATTCATCCATTAATATTAATCAAAATGGTCACGATACTATTGCTAACATTGAAAAAGTAGAAATTCAAGAAAATGTAGTTGCTAAGAATATTAATGATACTAGCGTAAAACAGGAGAATGTTAAGGAGGCAGATAATGAGGAGGAAGAAAATGAGGATGAAAAAAGGGAGGAAAAAGAATTATCTCTTGAAAATGAAAAAACTAATTTGCAAAAGCTAGACGGAGCATTAAATAATGATAATAAGGAGGAAATAGCTGTTGCAAAAATTGAAAAGCCTCTGCTGAAGCATGTCAATGCAGATGAAAATTCGCAAGAAGAAGAAGGCACGAAAAAAAATAATAGATTAGAAGAAAAATTAGAAAATAATAATGTTAATGACAATAAAAATAAAAGCTCGGTGCAAAAAACTAACACAAATATCCGTTTGCTGCCTGATAATTATGTGAAATTCGACAAAGATTTAAACGGAAATATTTCATATGACGAAATTATTAAATTGATTGATTCTTTTTTTGATGACGACCCAAATGTAAAGGGAGAGGATATTACATCTTTAATTGATTATTTTTTCGACAACTAATAATATTAAAGTAAAATGCCTCATAAGCTTTAAATAAATAATTATAGCTATTTAATTAATCCCAAATGCTTTAATACAATAGTTGAAAAAAGAGCAATGAGGTTCTAAAAAAAACACCTTTAAATATCAGAATAAATTATTCAGCAGATATATTTTGATAATTTTCGTTAAATTTGTAAAAACGAAGCTAATGAACCAGTTTCAGTTAATTTTTTATTAGCTATGAAATTATCATTTAAAATCTTCCTTATAATATTTTATGCTCTCCCCTTTTATAATTATGCCCAGCAATCAGATTTAATTGAGAAAAGCGCCTCTATCTTTGGCAAGCTTTGCGACGAAAAAAAAAAGGGAATCACTTGCCAGATAGATGTGCTTGATTATCCTAAATGTGAAATAATAGAAAAAATTCAAACTTCCCCATCCGGCAATTTTCAAATCTCAGTAATTCAAAATAAAAAATATATACTTTTTATTAAGCATCCGAATTATTTGTTTCAGTCAATCGTAGTCTCGATTCCAGATACTGCAAATTATAAAAAAATGCTTGATAAAATTATATTGCAAAAGTTAGAAGTAGGAAAAACTATTGTTCTTAATACTGTTTCCTTTGAATTCGGGAAGGCAACCGTTTTGCACTATTCAAAACCAGATTTAGAAGCAATAATTTCATTAATGAATGAAAACCCCAAAGTGCAATTGGAAATAGCTGGTCATACAGATAATTTTGGTTCAGAAGTTTTCAGTCAGGAGCTGTCCGATCAACGAGCAAAATCATTGGCTTCGGTACTTATCCAAAGCGGCATCGACAAAGCTAGATTAAACCCTATTGGGTATGGTAATACTTTGGCAATCGCATCTAATTATACCGAAGAAGGACGTGAATTGAATAATCGAATGGAAATAACAGTGCGAAGTGTAAAGTTTGAATCTAAAAAAGGCTCAGAAAAACAGAAAAAAGCAATCCTCCAGGCTCCAACAAAACAATATTTAAAACCTAATAATAGTGATAATACAGGAAATAGTATAGAAGACATACCTAATTTAAAAGAAAATGATATCAATGCAGACTCTATGAGCACAGGTAAGGAAGAGGAAATTGAAGAAGAAGAAGTTGGCCCTACAGAGCCTGTAGCAAGGATTGATTATAAAGGTAATTTTATTGCTGATGAAACACCCATGGCATTTACAACAGTTAATTTAGTAAATAATAATGGTGAAATATTTAAAACTACAAAAACCGATAAAGACGGTAAATTTGAATTTACAGGAGTAGATCCAAATCTTGATGTAACGATGGTTATAGCTCCAGAAGAAACCCAGGGGTTTGATAAAATAGTGTTAGCCGATACTTCAGGAAATTTAGTTAGTGAGCTAATAAAAGTTAATGGAGAATTCGTTTTGGCGCTATTAAAAAGTGAAAAAACACAATTAGGGAAGGTTTATATGGTTGACCCTCCATTGAGGGCATTAAGAAAAAAGTCTAGAGGAATTTCAGTTTTTGGAAATGTAATAGATGAAAATGCAAATCCTCTCAATGCAAAAATAGAAGTAGTTGATAATGCTACAAATGAAACAGTTGAAAATATTCAAAGTAACAACGATGGAAGTTTTAATATCTCATTATTTACTGAAAAAGATTATAATATTACTTTTAATAAATCCAGTTATTTATTTCAATCAATTTCTTTGAATACAAAAAGCTTTTTAGGAAATGATAAAAAACTGGATAACGTCATATTAAAAAAAGTGGCAGTTGGTAAGAAAATTGTCCTAAACAATATTTTCTTTGATTCTAATGATTTCACTTTGAGCAAAGAATCTTTTTCTGAACTTGACAGAGCTGTAAAATTTATGAATGACATCAAATCCCTTCATATAGAAATATCAGGCCATACCGATAATGTTGGATCCGAAGAAAATAATAAACAGCTCTCGGAAAAAAGAGCAATGGAAGTAGCAAATTACCTTATAAAAAATGGTTGCGATGAAGATCGAATAGTTTATAGGGGTTATGGATCAATGCAGTCTATTGGTAATAATAACACAGAAAATGGTCGTAAATTGAACCGAAGGACTGAATTTAAAGTATTGAAAATGGATTTAGCTTCTGAAGGCATTGCTAATGTGGAAATTAAAAAATCGACATTAATAGCTGACGAAGAACAGGGTGAAGAAAAAGACACTTCCGAGGATATTAAAAATCTAAGAAATGAAGTAAGTAATAAAGGAAACGTAAAAGAAAATAACAGTCCTATACCTAAGGAATTCAAAAAATATGATGCGGACAAAAGTGGAGATATATCGTATAAAGAAATTGAAGGAGCTATCGATGATTTTTTTGAAAAAAACACAAAAGGGGAGGCTAATAAAAAAGCTAAGGAATTAATAACCAACCTACTAAATTATTTTTTCGAACAATAATTATTAAAAAAAAATATCGAGATTTGTTAATAAAGTAAAAAAAAAATATAATTACTTTTGTCCTAAATTGATCGAAATGTTAAGTTCTGCTTTAACTATTTGAATCATTCTTTAGAAGCTTTTGAATTGTAGCGATTGAAAAACACTTGGAATGCTGCCTATTATTGCTTAATTTTAATAAGAGAACGGAGAATTTTGAAAATATTGAATTTAAATATTTATAGTTTCCAATTTTTTTTCATATTTTTGGTTCTTATAAAAAGAAGTTTTTAATTTTACAAAAATATATGACAAACACTTCAATCGCTTATGAATTTTATCAATTCATGACTGAAAAAAATGTCTTAATAGCATTTACGGGTCATTTCGATCACCTTGTAACAACATCGTTATTGAAATATGTTAGAGTTAAATTAAAAGAATTAAATTCTGATCCTGCTATCGACAGAAAGATATACAGCATATTGGTAGAAAGTATTGAAAATGTAAGTAAATATTCTGCAAAAAGTAGCAATGAACCAATTATTGCCATGTTATTGTTGTGTAAATCCGATACCCATTTCACTATCATTACAGGAAATCATTTACTAAATTCCGATATTCCGATATTAAGGGAAAAGCTGGATAAAGTATTAAAATATAGTCCTGTGGAATTAAAAAAAATGTATCGCGAACAAATACTATCAAAGCGTACTCACGAAAATAGTGCAGGTTTAGGTATAATAGATATTGCAATTAAATCAAATAATCAAATACAATATAATTTCAAACTGTCAACAGATGATACATCAATTTATCTTTTCCAAACACAAATAAATATTTTTGATAAATAAGAAAATAGATTGATTAAAAAACATTAATATTTTTAAATATGGAATCACTAATAATAGAGGCTACAGAAGATTCACCAAAAATTTTATTCGATACTCTTTCTAATAGGTTTGTTATTTCTGGTGAATCAAGACCAGAAAATGCTGGTAAATTTTTTACGCCAGTAATTAATTGGATTATTAGGTTTGAAGAAACACTTTCTCAAAGAAAACAAGAAAAAAACATTGACTTGCCTTTGGTTTTTGTTTTTAATTTAGAGTACTTTAATTCAACTTCAGCAAAATATATTAAAGATGTACTTTTGATTATAAAAAAGTTTGTCGATCAAGGGTATCCATTTATTGTAGAATGGCATTATGACAAAAGAGATGATGATATGTTGGATGCAGGAAATGAGTTTTCTGATACAGTAGAATTAAAGTTTGAATTTGTTGAATATTAATTTTTTTCAACTGGTGTAAATTCCAGTTCATTATTGATAAGAAATATAAATTGTGTCATTTTAATAAATTGTATTGTTTGGTTCTTTAACAAAGTATTATTACCCTTTAATTAAATTTATTATATAAAATTATGGAACAATTATTAATTGAAGCTAGAGAGGATGCACCACATGTTTTATTTGATCCTATTGCTAATAATTTTTTAATATCCGGGGAATCACGACCTGAAAATGCAGGCAAGTTTTATACTCCTATTATCAATTGGCTGATTGATTTTGAAGGTTATGCTTATTGGCGAAAAACGGAGATGAAAGATGAGTCAACACTGTTTTTTGTATTTAATTTAGAATATTTTAATTCTACTTCTGCAAAGTATATATTGGATATACTATTACTTATTAAGAAATTTGAAACGAAAGGTTATAATGTCAATATTAAATGGCACTATGATAAGTTTGGTGATGATATTTTAGATTCCGGAAAAGAATTATCGGAAATGACAGGATTGAACTTTGAATTGATTCAATCCTAGTTGTTATTTTAAAGATAGATTTTCTTAAAATTAGAATCAGTTCTTATCCAATTCTAATACTACTGAAAAATAAATCATTCTGCCTATTCTAGGCCCTCCATATACTTGGAACATTTTATTGTTTAACATATTGGATGCTCCCAACTTAAATGTTGTATGGATTTTTGGAACAAATTTACTTACCTGCGCATCTAATTGATCATAAGTTGGAACTAATCCTGTAAATTGAGGCGAACCTTCATACAAAAAGCCTTCCACCCATTTATAATTAATAGAAAACCCTAAATTATTAATAGCTAAAGGATTTGCGGTTTTAAATATTCTAGAAAACAATCCAAAATAGGTGCTTATTTCCCTTCCGCTGAAACCAATATTAAATTTATGTCTTGGGGTATTAAATGCCGGAATTATAGGGTCTTCAGCACTTTTCTTTTTTAATTCATTGAAAGAATAATTGCCGGTTAATGCAAAGGATTTATAGAAATAATAAGTTAAACCTGCTGAACCCCCTTGAGTAACAACTATTTCATTTGAATTGGCAGCAACCCTATAAAAGGTAATGGCGGATATATTATTTATATCCACAGGAGCAAATTTAACATCCCCAGCAACCTTATATCCTAAGAAGTCTTTATAATAGCTATAATAAAAACTACCATCAAAAAATATTTTATTGAAAAGGGTAGTTCTATATCCAATTTCGGCGGACTTAACTCTTTCTGGTCTTACCGGAGGTATATCGAAATATACCAAAGAACTTCTTTGTGGTAATGCTACACTATAATATTCTTTGATCGATTCTATGGTAACTAATGAATCAAAACCATTTACGTTACCAATTAAAATAGCCCTGCCTACGTTATAATATAGGTACTGATCTGCTAAAGTTGGATTTCGTATTGCAGAGGAGATAGAAAGTCGTAAAATATTGTTTTTATTCAAATTATATACTGCTGAAGCTGCCGGAGATAAAATAAAATTAAAATTTTGATTTTTATCTACCCTTGTCGTCAAATTTAATTTCAGTTTTTCATCCAATACTTTTTTTTCTAGCCCGGTATAAAAACCAAATTCATAATTAGTTATTTTTACATTACCCGTATCCACAAAAACTGTTCCCTTGGATTTAGGAGTATACAGCCTTGCATTTCCCCCAATTGTAATGTTCATTATTTTAGGAGTAAATTTATATTCGCCATGTACATGGTATAAAGCAGATTTATCAATTAACAATGTTCCCGCCTCCCCATAGGTAGCCTTACTGGTAATATCATTAAAAGCATCTTTAAAGGCTTGGGTTCCTGGTACCAAACGATTATTGTCAGCATATTCTCTTGCATATGAATGCCAAAGAGTCAGTGAGTCTGAATAAGTATTCATTACAGCATCGGCTTGCGCATAATCATAATAAAAATTGTTTGGATCCCCTGGTCCAATATATGGGCCTTGGGTTGGGAATCCCGGCAGGTCTCTTACATTATTGTTCATGCCCCCCAATTCCCAATGAGGCGTTGTATTTGGAACTGCCCCATTCCAAAAGTTTCGGTAAGCTGTGCTCCAGTCAGCATTGTTTTTAGATCTATCTTGAAGCAAAAGCGCTGTAAATACTGCGTCGTAAGACTTTCCTGCATCCTCATTAGTTGCATAGGCCCTAATAAAAAACTTATCTTTTTTAACTAGTTCAACTTTATTTTGAAAAAATAAAATATCTTTTAAACTATACCTGTTATCACCCTGGTAAACTGTTGTACCTGTTCCAAAATTAAATGCATAAATAAGTTCTGTTTCTGGTTTAATTTTATAATGAAGCGCTGTTCCAACTTTTAAATTTTTAGTGTTATAGTCTACTAAATCTTTCTCCTCATATCCTGTTCTATACCATCTTTTTAAACCACGGTATTGTATCTGTTGACCTTTACTTACTGCATTGTTTTGGCCCTCTGTTAAATTCTCGTCACCGTAACGGTTAATGGCATCATAGCCACCGGGGTTATTAATGCCGTCAGAAGATTGCGTTGTAGCACCCATATTATCAGCTTCCCAATCATGTGCCTTCATAAATGATAAATTAATTTTAAAACCAAATTTATCTAATCCCTCTTTGTTTTTAAATACTTCCGCATAACGAAGCGCTGTTTCTATTAAATTTCTTTCACCAACTTTGAATGAAAAGGCAATGCCAGGCTTCACAAAAGGGCTTTTGGTAGTCATACTTGTTACGCCATTAAATGCATTGGGACCATAATATGCAGATGCAGCGCCAACTATAATTTCAACTTTTTGCACATCCAGCTCTGATGCACCTAAAAAATTACCTAAAGAAAAATTTAATCCAGGAGATTGGTTATCAACGCCATCAATTATTTGCAAGGATCTAACAGGTGAAGTACTGTTGAACCCCCGTGTGTTAATTATCCTAAATCCAAGACTGGCGGCTATTATATCTACACCCTTTAATTGCCCTAAGCCTTCATAAAAATTTGCTGCAGGGGTCTCTTTTATAGCTAATACATCTAAGGCTTCAATGGTTAAAGGTGATTCTTTTTGTTTTTCTGTAATACGGTCTCCTAGCACCTCTACAGTTTTTAATAGTGTTTCATTCGTTTTAATTTTAATAGTGATAGGTGTTTCAAAAGAATTAACGGTGCTTTCAGATGTTACATAACCAAGATAAGATATGGAAAGAATAAGGGGGGGAGTATTAGTGGTAGAAAAGCTAAATTTGCCGTCTATATCTGTAAGTCCACCTATAGTAGTTCCCTTGATAACAACGGTGGCTCCAAACAGCGCCTCGTTTGTTTTAGCATCCTTAATTATACCAGATACTGTTTGCGCATTCAGTATTTGACAGTTTAAGGAAAATAATAGTATGGAAAAAATTATTAAGTATTTATGTTGTCCATTCATAATTATATTTTTTTAAAATTGGTTAATAAAAGCATATACCCGTAAACATGATACAGGCCAATAAATAAGTAGTTGTTTATAAAGGTGTTTTTAGTTACTAGAAGAAAATAAAAAATGATTTGGGCTTACAAGGTTTTCGCGAACAGCAAATAAAACTAGGCCTGCAGTGTTATTAACACCCAGTTTATTCATAATATTTTTACGGTGTGTTGCTATGGTATGTGTACTTAAAAATAATTTATCGGCAACTTCTTTATTTGAATATCCTTCTGCAATAAGAGTGATGATCTCCATTTCTCGATCGCTAATGTTCATACCTTGACACGACAAATCGGAAACGTTTACCGATTTGTCGTGTAAAATTGCATTTGCAATTTTACCGCAAATAAATTTTTCGCCTTTTATGGTTTTATAAATCGCCTCAATTATTTCATCCTGCTCACAATCCTTTAATAGATGGCTAAAAACACCATATTTTAGAGCTTTTGAAATAATTTCATTGCTTTTTAATTCTGTTATTGCAAGTATTTTGGTGTTGGGATATTTTTTTACAATTAGCTGTAAACTCTCCAAATTAAAATTTACAGATGTATAATCAATAATAATCAAATCGGGATGATAGAATTTAGAATAGTTAATAAGAGCAGAGGCGCTTAATGCCTCATCCAATAGAATAAAATTGCTGTCCTCATTCAAAAGCACAACTAAACCTTTGCGGCTTAAAAAATGACTGTCGGCGATGATGATTTTTGTTTTTTTCACGGATAAATTAACCAGTTAATTTATAAATAACACCCAAAGGTACACATATAATTTAAAATTTGCTAATATTAAAAATCATAATCGTTATAACTATTTGAAATTCATTATTTTGGCTGGTATATTTCTGGTTCGGAATTGCGTTTAGTTTTCTTTTTTTTAGTTATAAAAAGTATAATTACCATGGTGATTAATGAAATTAATAATAGCAATAATTTAACAATTCCGCTTGGTTGGCTGTTACGGTTTAATAATTCCCCCCCTTGCTCTTGCAACAATTCATTGTTTTTTATAAATGTATGGGTTCTAAGTGTAGTTTTTAAAAATGTTTTTTCTTCGTCAAAAGTTCGTTGGGCCTCAATTTGGTAGTAATCTTGGTAATTATTTGTAAAATACTTTCGGCTGTGGCTGCATAAAGTAACGGTCAACAAATTAAATTTTTTGTAATTGGCGTAAATTAACCACTCTTCCCCTTTCGAAAAACTCATCATGCTGGACGATGAACAGTCGTAATTTACTTCTTGGTATTCTTTAGCAGTGCCTTTATATAATTCATTAATTAGAAAATAAACTGTGCTGTAGGTTCTGTCTGAAGGGGATGCAACAGAATCAATTTTTCCTAAAAATATGACGTCATAATTATTAAAGAGATCTATTGATATTTGTTTGTTTGGAGGGCATTCATAAGAAAATATGATTTTAGAAAACAGGGAAAATAAAAGCAAAAGGTGTTTTTTCATTTTTTTGAATTACTAAAATTTGAAATTCAATGATTTCAAAAACAGGATACTTTTTTCAATTTGTATGTACAAAACCCGGTCAGCCTCTATAAAGGGTACTATTTTACGATATTCAGAAATTGTTTTTTCAATAATTGTGGATGATTGCATTGGTCTTCTGAATTCCAGTGCTTGTGCCCCATTTAATAATTCAATAGCAAGTATTCGATGCACATTTTCAACTACCTTATAACATTTTGTAGCAGCATTTGCCCCCATAGAAACGTGGTCTTCCTGTCCATTGGAACTAACAATAGAATCTATAGAAGCTGGAGTACATAGTTGCTTGTTTTGACTAACAATGCTTGCAGCTGTATATTGCGGTATCATTAGTCCAGAATTTAATCCAGGTTGTGCAATAAGGAAATGCGGTAAATCGCGTGAGCCAGATATCAATTGAAAGGATCTTCTTTCTGATATGCTGCCCAGCTCAGCCAAAGCAATGGCTAAAAAATCTAATGCTAAAGCTAGGGGTTGACCATGGAAATTACCACCAGAAATTATTTCATCTAGTTCAGGAAAAACAGTTGGATTATCCGTAACGGAATTAATTTCGGTTAAAAATACATTTTCTACGTAAGCAAAAACATCCTTTGATGCACCATGTACTTGAGGGATACAGCGGAATGAATAAGGGTCTTGAATATGTTTTTTTTGTTTTTTTATAATTTCACTGCCCTCTAAAAATTTGAGGACATTATCTGCCGTCTGCAGCTGCCCTTTATGTGGGCGTATGGTATGAAGATGTTTTTTAAAAGGCTCTATTCTGCCTTCAAAGGCATCCAATGATATTGAACCTATAAGATCTGCATGGATGCTTATTTTTTTTGTTTGCAACAAACACCAAACACCATATGCGCTCATAAACTGTGTGCCATTCAAAAGTGCCAAACCTTCTTTTGATTTAAGTTGGATGGGCTTTAAATTTAATTTTATTAGCACGTCGGCAGCAGCTTCTTTCACTCCTTTATAAAAAACTTCACCCAATCCTAATAATGGTAAACTCATGTGCGCCAGAGGCGCTAAATCGCCCGAAGCTCCTAATGAACCAAGTTGGTAAACAATGGGTATTATTTCATTATTGAAAAAATATATTAAACGCTCAACAGTTTGTAATTGAACTCCTGATTTCCCATATGAAAATGCCTGTATTTTTAATAATAACATTAATTTGACAACTTCTATTGGCACTTCATCTCCAGTACCGCAAGCATGCGACATTACTAGGTTTTTTTGCAGTTTTTCTAAATCTTGGTTTGGTATTTCGGTGCCACATAAAAATCCAAATCCTGTGTTGATGCCATAAATAGGCTCGTTTTGTAAGGCTGTTTTATTATCTAAATATTCGCGACAACAAACAATGTTTTTTATTGCTTCATCTGACAAAACAAGTTTTTTGTTTAAAGTAATGATTTCTGAAATTTTGTCGAAATCTAAAGTTGAAGTGCTAATTTGATGCATCACATGTATTTGTTATTGGCCTTATTGGTTGATTTTTATAGATTTTTTCTTTCTTCTGTTTTATCTTGTTTTATTAATGGACAGCGTATAGGCATTGTAACGAAATAAACTTTTTATTTTGACTTGTTCTTTTATCCTTTTTCTTCGTTATAAAATCTTTAAATAGTTAAGGCTATTCGCAGATTTTATGTCTTGAAAAAGAATAAAATTACTGCTCCAATTCTTTACACTTTATTTCGTTACAAAGCCTTAGGATAGTTTTTGTATTAAACTTTCAATATTTATTTTCTCCTGAAAACCTGTTTTCATATCCTTTAAACTTAAAATATTATTTTGTATTTCATCACTGCCCATAATTACAACAAATGGTATATTTTTTTCATCTGCATAACTCATTTGTTTTTTCATTTTAGCACTTGCATCTGGATATATTTCTGAATTAATGCCTGCATCGCGCAACATTGCTAATAATGGCAGACAATAATTTTGTTCCTCTTCACCCATTGTTACGAACAATATTTTAGTTGATTCATTAGAGGATTCAGGGAATAAATTTAATTCGTTTAATACATCATAAATTCTATCTGCTCCAAAGGAAATGCCTACTCCCGACATATTTGGCAATCCAAATATTCCTGTTAAGTCATCGTAACGACCACCACCACAAATACTGCTTTTAAATGTTCCAGCATTAGATTTTACTTCAAAAATTGCACCAGTATAGTAATTTAATCCTCTAGCAAGCGTAATGTCTAACTCTAATATGGATGTTCGCAATCGGATTATACCGCCCTGCCCTTGAACATTTACAGGTAATTTAAATTTTGTAAATATGGTTTCTAATTCTTCAATCCCCTTTAACCCAATTAGCGAATTTTTTAAAAGGTCTTTAAGAAAATTAATTTTCTCTAATGTATTTCCACTGAAACTAATTAAAGGCTGGAGTTTTTCGATAGCTATGTCGCTAAGGCCATTTTCTTGTAATTCTTTATTTACACCATCGATTCCAATTTTGTCCAATTTGTCAATGGCAACAGTGATAAGAATTGTTTTGTCTTTTTCGCCAATCATTTCGGCAATGCCGCTTAATATTTTTCTATTATTAATTTTAATTATTACAGGAAGATTTAAATTAGTAAATACATCATCAATTAATTGTACTAACTCAATTTCATTTAATAAGGAATTGCTTCCAATTACATCGGCATCACATTGGTAAAACTCCCTGTATCTACCTTTTTGTGGTCGGTCGGCACGCCAAACTGGTTGGATCTGATACCGCTTAAAAGGAAATGTAATTTGATGTTGGTGCTGAACAACATATCTCGCAAACGGAACGGTAAGGTCATATTTTAGAGCTTTTTCTGAAATTTTACTTGTTAGCAGTTTCGACTCTAAACTATTTATTATACTTTCATCCACCCCCGAAAGGAAGTCTCCTGAATTCAAAATTTTGAAAATTAACTTATCCCCTTCATCGCCATATTTGCCCATTAATGTGGAATAATTCTCCATAGCAGGCGTTTCAATAGGTAAATAGCCGTATAACTGAAACACTCTTTTTATTACATCAAAAATATAATTGCGTTTCACCATTTCTTGAGGTGAAAAATCACGGGTGCCTTTTGGTATTGTCGGTTTCAATTTTTGTTAATTTAATATATTGAACAATGCTTTTAGAATGCGAATATCGTATTTTTTTGCTTATTGGAGTAAAATCCCTTACCTTTGCTTTATATAATTTTTGATTACCTGTTTTTCCAACCCAATACAATTTTTAAATCTATAATATAATCTAATGGATTACAATACTAGCTTGCCTCATATGATTATTCCTGAGTATGGTAGAAATATTCAGAAAATGATTGATTTTGCCATATCTGTTGAAAATCGCGATGAACGAAATAGGGTGGCGCAGGCTATAATTAATGTTATGGGGCAATTGAATCCGCATTTACGCGATGTTACGGACTTTAAACATAAATTGTGGGACCATATATTTATTATTTCAGATTTTAAATTAGATGTTGATTCCCCCTATCCAAAACCAACTCGTGAAACATTTCAGACAAAACCAGATAGGGTACTTTACCCCAGTAATGATATCCGTTTTAAACATTACGGCAAAACGGTAGAACGTATCATTGCAAAAGCTAAGGAATATGCAGAGGGTGATGAGAAAAATGCTTTGGTGGAACAAATTGCTAATTTAATGAAACGTTCTTATTTAACATGGAACCGAGATTCAGTAAATGACGAAGTTATTTTAAAACAATTAAACGAACTATCTAAAGGCGAACTTAAATTAGTAGACAATTCAGCACTGCGAAGCACTCAAACCTTTGTTCCTAGGCCTCCTAATCCATCTAGAGGAGATCGCGATAAAAAGAAATCTTCTGGTGGCAAACAAAATACTGGTGGTTATCGCAAGGATAACTCCAATTCAGGATCTAATCAAAATAATAAATTTAAACGCAGCCCTTTTTAATTTTGTTTTTTTAGGCATGGCTTTAAAAACAAGTAAAAAATTATTTTTTACTTATCAATTATTTTTAAGCTCTTAGTAATTAATTATTTATTTTTTTGGAAATCAAATAATAACAAGCGGTAATAAAAAAATTACGAATAATAGGTATTTTTGTAATAAAACTAAATGATTCCCTTGGTTTTAGCTTGAATTTTATTTCATAATTGGGGTTTATAAAGTAAAATGTTTTTTTATCAATTTTCCAGCTCTCCTTTTTTAAAATCCTCTCAAATCGATCAATACTAATTCCAGTATCTTTTATTTCCATTAAATCATCAATGGTGTTTTTACTTTCTCCAAAAATTTTCAAAATACTACTGTAAAATATTTTAGGAAGAAGATGAAAATAGGGTGTTTTGGATAATATTTTACTTCTGCAAATTTGCTGGTGGCCACCAAAAGGGTTTTGCCATGGCGGGAACCCGAAAAAAATTTTCCCTTCAGGTTTTAAAAGTGTTTTCAAACAAATTAAAAATTTCTCTTGATTGTGAATGTGTTCAATAACATCACGAAGTATTATTAAATCAAATTTCCCATTGAATTTGTCTACCAAATTATAAATGTCTTCAACAACCAACTCAAGTAAATTATTGTTAGGGTGTTTCGAAAAATACTCCTTGGCATAATTTACTTTTTCATTGTTTAAATCTACTCCAATGGAATTACAACCTATATCAAGAAATGGTTTTAAATTACCCGCCTCTCCGCATCCAATTTCAAGAACATGCAAATCTTTATTTATAACAATGAAGTTATTAATAAATGGAATAACATATTTTTTAGTTGTGTATTCTTGTTCTTGAAAATAAATATCTTTATCTAAATGTCTTTCTTGCATAAATCTTCTATGTTTTCAGTTAAAAATAGGAACATGCAAATATAATAATTATCACTAATGAAAAATAACAGTGAAAAACCCAAAACTATCATTTATAATTAAATTCCAATTTTAAAAGTTTAAATAATATTTTAATTATAGCACCCTATTAATTTTTGAAAATAGCATTAATAAATAATTCATTTTTTAATAACTATTGTAAAATTAGAAAAATAAACAACAATAATTTCGTCTGAAAAATTCCATTATTGTTAATTAAACTGTTAGTAAAATATATTTTTTCGTCTAGGCTTTATTGTTTTTTAATTGGTAATTCGTATTAGTAAAAATAGGTCATACTTTAAACTTTTAAAATAATAAAATGAGTGTATTTGAAATCATTGGTGGGGAAAAATTAAGCGGAGAAATTACTCCTCAAGGGGCTAAAAACGAAGCATTGCAGATATTGTGCGCAGTGCTGTTGACTCCAGAGAAAGTTGTCATCAGTAATATTCCTGACATTGTAGATGTAAATAAATTAATTGACTTATTGAAAGATTTGGGTGTAACTATTGAAAAAACAGGACATGAAGAATATACTTTTCAAGCTAATAATGTAAATGTTGACTACCTAAACACGCCAGAATTTAAGAAGAAAGGCAGTAGCTTGCGAGGTTCTATTATGATAGTAGGACCATTACTTTCTCGATTTGGTAAAGGTTATATCCCTAAACCTGGCGGCGATAAAATTGGTAGACGCAGATTGGATACCCATTTTATTGGTTTTCAAAATCTAGGAGCAAAATTTATTTACGACGAAGAAAATGAATTTTATAAGGTGGAGGCAACTAACTTAAAAGGTTGTTATATGCTGTTGGACGAAGCCTCTGTTACAGGTACTGCTAATATAGTAATGGCTGCCGTGCTAGCGAAAGGCGTAACGAGCATCTATAATGCAGCATGCGAGCCATACATACAACAGTTATGTAAAATGTTGAACAGGATGGGTGCGAAAATTACTGGTATTGGGTCTAATTTATTAACCATTGAAGGAGTCGAATATTTGGGTGGTACCACCCACCGCATGTTGCCAGATATGATTGAAATTGGCAGCTTTATTGGACTTGCAGCCATGACACAATCGGAAATTACCATTAAAAATGTTGCATATGACGAACTTGGAATAATTCCTAATGTTTTCCAGCGCTTAGGAATTAAATTAGAGCGAAGGGGGGATGATATTTTTATTCCTTACCAAGAAAGTTATGAAATTGATACATTTATCGATGGTTCTATTTTGACTATTTCTGATGCTATTTGGCCTGGTTTTACTCCCGATCTATTGAGTATTATATTAGTGGTAGCTACACAGGCAAAAGGAACTGCACTGATTCATCAAAAAATGTTTGAAAGTCGTTTGTTCTTTGTCGATAAATTAATTGACATGGGAGCACAAATTATTCTTTGCGACCCGCATCGCGCAACTGTTATAGGCTTGAACAGAGAGCATCAGTTAAAGGGTATTTCTATGACTTCCCCTGATATACGCGCTGGTGTTTCGCTTTTAATTGCGGCACTTTCGGCTAAAGGCAAAAGCACCATTCATAATATAGAGCAGATTGACCGCGGTTACCAGCACATTGATATTCGTTTACAAAAACTTGGCGCAAAAATTGTAAGGAAATAATCCAGTATAAATTTATATAGTGTTTTAAAATTAATATTTAGTACCCTGGTTTAATTATTAATAAAAATATTTGTAATATTGCAACCATGAAAAAAACAAACATTTTAATAGCCCTTATGGCCGCAGCGGTTACAGGCTTAGGATTTATCAAAATTGACTCAAATAAAGAGTCGAGCTACGTATCTGAAATCCCCAAAGCTATCGTGGGGATAGAAGTTGGCAATGTGGCGCCAGAATTAGTATTTAATAATCCTGAAGGGAAAGTAATTCCGCTCTCTTCCTTAAAGGGGAAAATAGTGTTAATTGATTTTTGGGCATCTTGGTGCGGACCTTGCCGTCACGAAAATCCAAATGTTGTTGCCAATTATAATACCTATAAGGATACAAAGTTTAATAAAAAAGCAAATGGCTTTACTGTGTATAGTGTATCTTTAGACAGTAATGTGGATTCCTGGTTAAAAGCAATAGAAAAAGACGGCTTAGTTTGGAAAAATCATGTTAGCGATTTATTGCAATGGCGATCAAAAGCCGCTGCTTTATATAACATTACTGGCATACCTGCAGGTTTTCTAATTGACGAAAATGGAATTATTGTTGCAAAAGGAGGAATGCTACGTGGAGAAGGTTTGGGGAATGAGATAAAGAAGTTAGTTAAATCCTAAGTAAAAACACCTTATACATTAAATAAAAAGACAGAATTCCTTCGAATTCTGTCTTTTTATTTAATGTATTTTGAAAAACCTTCGTTCTTTTTATAATCTTAAATTAGGTAAAAAGCATTGTATTTGTAGTTTTTATAAAATATCCATGTCAATTTGTCTTGTTTGCATAGGATGGCAAATGATTTGCCATTCAATCTAACTTTTATAATAAAATATATTTATTGCGAATAATTTAATTCCTCGTAGGAAGAAGTGAAACTATGAAAAGGGAAAGTAAAATAAGAAAACTTATAATAAAAAATTACAAATACATTAAAAAAATGAAAACACAGGAGACCGAGAGTTTGGAAAATCAAAATCCACTACAAGAAGATCAAACGAATAATACATTGGATATAAAAATAGGTAGTGAAGAAAAAGTTGTTGAATTACAGTTAAAAATAGAAGAGCTAAACGATAAATACCTTCGTTTGTATTCCGAATTTGATAATTTCCGTAAACGTACAGCAAAAGAAAAAATTGAACTTTTTCAAACAGGAGGCGAAAATGTTTTTAGCACTTTGTTGCCTTTGGTAGATGATTTTGAGCGTGCTATTAAATCAAATGTTGATATTACAGATGCAACAATAATATCGGATGGTGTTAATTTAATTTATAATAAATTTAAAAGTACTCTTTCTAATAAAGGACTTGAAGTGATGAAAACAGTTGGGGAGCCCTTTAATACAGACCTGCATGAGGCAATAACAAATATCCCAGCACCTAAGGAGGAATTAAAAGGAAAAGTAATTGAAGAACTTGAGAAAGGCTATATCTTAAACGGCAAGGTTATTCGATTTGCGAAAGTTGTAATTGGAAATTAACACATTAAAATCAATCATCCAATTTTTACATAAGTTAGACAATAGTAATTTCTTTAGTATTGTTAAAGGAATAAAATAAGGAAGGATCTTTCTGGTTTTAAAAAAAAATCAGAATCGGGTTAATCATTTGATTTTTAGGAAAGAAAAATAATTTGTAATTGGGTAAATAATAAATCAGTTATGCAATTTCTAAATTTAATTTATAGTTTATAATAAAAACTTTATTAAGCAGTGGAAGTATAAATAATTAACATTATGTCAAAAAAAGATTATTACGAAATATTAGAAGTTTCAAAAGTTTCAAATAACGATGAAATAAAAAAGGCTTATCGTAAAATGGCAATTAAGTTCCATCCCGATAAAAATCCTGGGAATAAAGGTGCTGAGGAAAAATTTAAGGAAGCTGCTGAGGCCTATGAAGTATTAAGTAATACTGAAAAAAAACAAAGGTATGATCAATATGGACATGCTGGTTTAGGCAATAATGGTGGTTTTTCTGGAGGAAGAGGTGGCTTTGGAGGGATGAATATGGATGATATATTTAGCCAATTTGGAGATGTATTTGGTGGTCATTTTAGTGGAGGAGGGGGAAATGGTGGGCGTGGAGGAAAACGCGTGAATCGTGGTTCCAATTTAAGAGTAAAAGTAAAAGTATCACTGGAAGAAATTTCCAATGGCGTGGAAAAGAAAATAAAAGTAAATAAATACGTTGCTTGTAAGCCATGCAGTGGTAGTGGAGCGAAGGACGGCTCGTCTTTTAATACCTGTTCAACCTGCAAGGGCGCTGGACAAGTAACACGTATTACTAATACTATACTGGGCGCAATGCAAACCTCAAGCGCTTGTCCTGCTTGCGGTGGCGAAGGTCAAAGTATAACAAATAAATGTGGATCTTGTCATGGGGACGGTATTGTTCGCGACGAAGAAATTATTAATATAAATTTACCAGCAGGTGTTGCGGATGATATGCAACTTTCATTAAGTGGCAAAGGCAATATGGGCGCACGTGGAGGTGTTTCAGGTGATTTAATTATTGTGATTGAAGAAATTGAACATGATTTATTAAAGCGTGAAGGCTTAAATTTATTTTATGATCATTTTATAAGTTTTGTTGATGCTGCAATTGGAACTCATATTGAGGTTCCAACAATAGATGGAAAAGCGAAAATAAAAGTAGAGGCCGGAACTCAAAGTGGTAAAGTCCTTAGACTTAAAGCCAAAGGTTTACCGGATATTAACAGCTATTCTCGCGGCGATATTTTGGTAAATATTAATGTATGGACACCACAAAATTTAAGTAAGGAAGAAAAGTCGATACTAGAAAGCTTGCGCAGTGCCGAAAATTTTAAACCTAATCCTACCCAAAAGGATAGAGGCTTTTTTGAAAAGATGAAACAGTATTTTGATTAAAAAAGCTATCCTCTCTTATTTAATTACTGGAGAGGAATGACACTTCAATTATGAATATTCTATCCGCAAAAAATATAGCTAAATCTTATGCAAGCCACACTGCATTAGTAGATATATCATTAGAAATTCCAAGGCAAAGTATTTTTGGTTTGTTAGGGCCAAATGGTGCTGGTAAAACAACGCTTATTCGCATCATTAATCAAATTACTCGCCCTGATAATGGCGACTTGTATTTTGATGGTGAGAAGTTAAGTCCCAAACACATACATCAAATAGGTTATTTGCCAGAGGAACGTGGTTTATATAAAAAAATGGAAGTGGGGGAACAAGCCATATATTTGGCTCAGTTGAAAGGCATGTCAAAAAATGACGCAAAAATAAAATTAAAATATTGGTTCGAGAAATTTGAAATTGATGCTTGGTGGAACAAAAAAGTGGAAGAGCTTTCAAAAGGCATGCAACAAAAAATTCAGTTTGTTGTAACGGTAATTCACGAACCTAAATTATTAATATTAGACGAGCCTTTTAGTGGTTTTGATCCGATAAATGCCAACCTCATAAAAAATGAAATTTTACAATTAAAAAAACAGGGCGCTACCATTTTGTTTTCAACGCATAATATGGGGTCTGTAGAGGAATTGTGTGATAATATTGCCTTAATAAATAAATCGAAAAAAATTTTAGATGGTTCTGTAGCAAACATTCGCAGGCAGTTTAAGTCCAATATTTTCGAAATTGAATTTTCAGGAAATATGATGGGATTTACAAATTCCTTGTGGACATATGGAAAGCTTGTTGACCATACTATTGATGGAGAATTATTTAAAGCACAAGTTCAATTATCTGCTGGAACAAAATCAAATCAATTGTTGGAAGCTGTATTGCCGGTTGTTGAAATACATTCTTTTAAAGAAATGGTTCCAAGTATGAATGATATTTTTATAACTAAAGTAAATGAGGTTGGTAATAATAAATGAAAATTCCTGAAAAATTTCTATTATCAATTTGTAAAACGCTGATTCATCATAAATGAATATAATAAATCTTATTATCAAACGTGAATACTTAACAAGGGTTAGGAAAAAATCATTCATCATAATGACCATCATTGGTCCTGTTTTGATGGCTGGAATAATGATTGTTCCTATTTGGTTATCGATGCAAAAAACTGAAAAGCAAGAGATTCAAGTAATTGATGAAAGTTATTTGTTTAAAGATTTAATACCTCAAAAAGATTTTATAGATTTTGATTACCCCGATATAAGCTTTGTGAAAGCGCAGGAGACTTTTTATAATTCGGGCTACGATGCTATTTTATTTATACCGGATAATATATTGGAGGGAGGTAAAACAATAAAATTATTTTATAAAAAACAATTAAGTGTTTCCATTGAAGAATACATTGGTTCTACCATTAGTAAAATGATGTATAACGTATTGCTGGCAAAAAATAAAGTAGATGTAAATACCATAAGAGATGCGGAAGTAAATTCTAGGTTTAATGTAATAACTGAAAAATTAGAGGAGACGGGAAAGAGTAAAAAAACAAATACGGGGCTGTTTATGGCAATAGGAATTGGTGGTGGAGTATTGATTTACATGTTCATATTTTTATTTGGAGTGCAGGTGATGCGCGGGGTGATGGAAGAAAAGACCAGTAGAATTGTAGAAGTTATGCTTTCATCGGTCAAACCATTTCATTTGATGATGGGGAAAATAATAGGTATAGCATTGGTTGGCTTAACCCAATTTTTACTTTGGGTTTTTTTAACTATAGCCTTATACAGTGTCGCTTCTGTTACAGTTTTAAAAAATATTGACATAAATCAAGTGCAACAAAAAGCAGAGGTGTTGAAAGTGGGGGCCGATTTAAATTATATGCAAATGAAAAATATAGAAAAGCCAAATGTTATTACAGCTGTATGGAATGATTTTAAATCAATTGACATATTTACAATATTTGTGTGCTTTTTGTTTTATTTTTTAGCAGGTTATTTATTATATGCTGCAATGTTTGCTGCTATCGGTTCAGCTGTTGATAATGAAACAGATACTCAGCAATTTATGATGCCAATAACTATTCCACTCATATTTTCATTTGTAATAGCCCAAAATGTGATACAAGATCCTACAAGTTCAATGGCATTTTGGTTTTCTATTATACCCTTTACTTCACCTGTAATAATGATGGTACGTTTGCCATTTGGAGTGCCCGCTTGGGAATTGGCGCTATCAATGTTACTATTGATAATAGGCTTTATATTTACTACCTGGATTGCAGCAAAAGTATATCGAACAGGCATCTTAATGTATGGTAAAAAAATTTCCTGGAAAGAAATTGGTAAATGGCTATTTTATAAGGCTTAAGTTAAATTTTAAATTGAAAATCAATTTTTATATAACGTATTAAATTAACTTATCTTTAATTTTTTAACTCAATACATTTTTTTTTATGAGTCGAGTTGCGGTCATTGATTTAGGAACAAATATATTTAATTTACTCATTGTGGATATCAAATTGGATAATACATTTCAATTTGTATATAAAACTAAAATTTCTGTAAAGTTAGGTGAGGGTGGTATCAATAAAGGCTTTATAGCACCTATAGCATTTAGTCGTGGGATTAATGCTCTTAAAACGTATAAAAAAACAATTGAAAAATATAATGTTGAAAAAATATATGCTATAGCTACTTCAGCAATTAGGGGTGCTTCTAATGGAAGTGAATTTGTTGCTAAGGCAAAAGAAGAATGTAATTTCGAAGTCCGGGTAATTACTGGTGATAAAGAAGCAGAGTTAATTTATTATGGAGTAAGGAACGCGGTAAAAATGAATGATAATGCATCTTTAATTATCGATATCGGAGGAGGAAGTACCGAATTTATTATTGCAAATAAAAATGAAATATTTTGGAAACACAGCTTTTTATTGGGCGTTGCTCGTCTGAAAGAAATGTTTAGCTCTTCAGACCCCATTAGCGATAAAGAAAAAAATATTTTGATTGATTATTTTAAAGTTGAATTGCAACCGCTATTCGAAGCGATTGAAAAATATCCTATCGCTGAATTAATAGGTTCTTCTGGCTCTTTCGATTCCTTAGCTGAAATGGTGGCCAATAGGTTTTATTCCCCTTCTATTTTTGATGGTAAAACCGAATACCAATTTAATTTAACGGAGTGCGCCGTTGTTCATCATAAAATAATAAACTCTACACATGCAGAACGATTGAAGATTAAAGGATTAGTGGCTATAAGAGTTGATATGATAGTTCTTTCAAGTATATTGGTAAACTTTATTCTTAAATCTTTTTCAATACCGAAAATGAGGTTATCAACTTATTCTCTTAAGGAGGGTATACTATTTGAGAAATAGAGCTTGAAGTCATTAAGTATTTTAAAATTAATTTAATAAATTCGAATTTTATAATTTCAAAAAAAATAATTAAATGAAACGAAAAGATTTTATCAATAGAGGCATTTTTGGAAGCATCGCAGCTTTTATAGCTTCTTCGTTTAATAATACTGCTAGTGCAGCAAATAAGTTGTACGCTAGTAAAAATCGTGGTATTGAGGGGGTGTTGTCGCCTGCTAATACGCATATGGTAGGCAATGGTTTTAAAGTAATGAATTTTTTTCCAAATGGTAAAGGATTTGAAGAACGAATGAGTCCATTTTTTTTACTTGATTTTAATGCGGAAGTAAATTTTCCACCATCTGAAATTTCAAGGGGGGTAGGAGTTCATCCGCACAGGGGAATAGAAACCATTACCTTCGCATACAAAGGTGGCGTCGAACATCATGACAGTAAAGGAAATCATGGGATTATTAATAAAGGAGATATTCAATGGATGACAGCAGGAGCTGGTGTATTGCATAAGGAATATCACGAGAAAAATTTTAATAAAAATGGAGGCGCCTTTGAAATGGTGCAACTTTGGATAAATTTGCCTAAAAAACACAAAATGACTCCTGCCAAATATCAAAGTATTTTGCATAATACAAAACCTAAATATAATTTGCCAAATAATATGGGTGCAATTCATGTTATTGCAGGAGATTTTAATGATATTAAGGGCGTCGCAAGTACTTTTTCTCCTTTGCATATTTATGACATGCATTTGAATTCAAATGCTAATTTTAAATTCAGTCTTCCTGCTAACTACAATTCAGGGATTTTAGTTATTAATGGATTAATTACCGTAAATGATTCTGAAGTTTTAAAAAATAATTATGTGCAATTAAAAAATGAAGCTGGCGAAATAAATATTGTTGCGAAAGAGAAAAGTGTTTTGTTAGTATTGAGTGGTGAACCATTAAATGAACCATATATTAATTACGGTCCTTTTGTAATGAATACAGAGGAAGAAATAAAACAGGCGATAGAGGATTATAATAATGGGAAATTTGGTTTTTTGAAAGATTAATTTCTATTAATTCTTTCGGTAGAAAAAATTACTAATACCGTTTTTAAAGTGAATTTTTTTCGGTTTTTGGCCTTATCTTTTAATAAATTATTTAACCAAAAATTATTTTTTATCGGTTAGTTCATATATATGTAATAAAATTTCTTGTTCAACCTCATCAAATGTTAAACCTCTGCGTTCAAATACCCGAGAGGCAACATCAAGGGCATCTTGAATTTTATAGGTAGTAAAGCCCGAGGCTCCACCCCAAGCAAAGGAAGGGATAAAATTTCTAGGGAAACCTGGGCCAAAAATATTCGCACTTACCCCTACTACTGTACCCGTATTAAACATCGTATTAATAGCACATTTGCTATGGTCACCCATTATTAAACCACAAAAAGTTAAGCCTGTTTTTACAAAGTTTTCTTGCTCATAACTCCATAATCTAACTTCGGTATAATTATTTTTAAGATTTGAATTGTTTGTATCTGCACCAATATTACACCACTCTCCAATTACAGAGTTACCTAAAAACCCATCATGCGCTTTGTTTGAATAGCCAAATACAACCGAATTATTTATTTCACCACCTATTTTACAATGTGGGCCAATGGTGGTGGGGCCATATATTTTTGTTCCTAATTTTAATATGGAATGTTCGCCCAATGAAAAAGGTCCTCGAATAAGGGAGCCCTCCATAACTTCTGCATTTTTTCCAATATAAATAGGCCCATTACTCGCATTAAATGTGGCACATTCTATTTTAGCACCCTCCTCCACAAAAATATTTTCCAAACTTATTACATGATTACTTGAACTAAGTACTTGTGATTGTCGACCAGCAGTAAGTAATTCAAAGTCTACTTTTATTGCTTCTTCATTTTTTGAAAAAATATCCCAAAGCTTATCAATGCGCATCGCTTTGGAATGGGATTCATATTTTGTAAAGCCATCTAATGAGTCATATTCAAAGTCTTTCGACTCCCCTGTATTAGAGGCAATAACTGTTGTTGAATCTAATAAAACCTCCATTGGTTTTAACAGTTTAATTTCTTGTATTAATTTTATATTCGGACAATATGCTCCATTTATCCAAATATTTTCTTCATCAATTAAAAATACAGTTGGATGTTTTTTACATAAATAACTTACAGTTTTTGAAGATGTTTTAGAATTCAGATTTTTCTCCCATTTTTCACGAATTGTTAATATACCCAACCTGATGTCAGCTACCGGACGAGTAAAAGTTAGTGGTAATAAATTATTACGGGTATTCCCGTCAAATAAAATGAAGTTCATAATTCAAAAAATATAATTCAAATAATAAAATAAATATTTAATAAAAATTTTACCAATCTTAATTGCCTTAGTGCAGTTTTAGAAATAAATCCGCAAATTAAATGGTTACAAAACTGCGTGTTTTTCTTTTGTCTTGATACCCTTCGGCAAAAGCTCAGGACAGGCTCCAGAAAAAAAAAATCAAGAACAAACGATTCCTCCCCACCTGCAACCCTGCATGGCCCTTGTTCATGCCTCGCGCGCGTTTTCACAAGCATGTTTTTTTGCGAAAAAATGAAATCATCTGTTTTTATTAAAATATCTGTTTTGTCGAAATTATTTTGAAAGCTTTACTAATAGTAAATAGTTTTTTTAATTAGTGTCTGTCCATATAGTCGAGAGTCTGAACTATAATGTTCGAGTTCGAGGCTTTCGTAGTTTTAAAAATCAGGAGTTTACATTGGTAAATGACTGGTTTTCAAAACAAGAATAACGAAAAAATCGGACATTATAGACAGACTCTAATTAATTCAAACTGGGTTCTACTTTATTGAGCATGGTAATATAAATATCTACTTGCTTTAAAAAATATTTCAAAGTTTTTGTATTATCCGAATCAATCATCATGTCATATATTTCAACGCCTAATGTGCTAAATTTACCTACTTTAAAATCTGCTTTTGATAAAGCTGAAATATACTTTAAAGAAAAATGGTCATTAATATTCAAATCTAATAACACATCATATTTTTCATTAATAAAATTTTGAATTATCATAGATGTTGGTTTCCCAAACCAATTTAATTGCTTAGTGGAAAAAAAATCATACTCCAACTTTGAGAAGGTCATGTCCGGGATATTTTTTGTGCTAAAATATCCAATAACTTTAACTTTTTTTCGATGTTGACGTAAATACACAACATAACGTTTTACCAGTTCAAAATCTTCAGGATTGGTAGCGTCAAATAAAATACCAACAGTTTTAATTTCATTAAAATTAAATCTAATAGGCACGCGCTCCCTCATATTATCCTTTAATTCAAGTTTTATGTAAATATTAATAATTGCTTGTTTTATCTTATTAAATATGCTCATAATTACTTCGCGATTATAAATCTATACTCAACTTTTTGAGTTTATTTTAACAGTGTCTAATTTTTTTCTTATTTATTTTTAAAACTAATTTTATTAACTGGGGATTTTATTAAGCTTAATTTATCATGGTAATAAAATCATCTTCAGAAATTATTGAAACACCTAGTTTATCAGCTTTTTTCTTTTTTTCTGCGCCCATATTTTCTCCGGCAATTAAATAATTTGTTTTGGATGAAATAGATCCAATATTTTTCCCTCCATGCTGTTCAATAGTTTTCTTTAAATCATCTCTTGAAAATTTACTAAATATACCAGAAACAACAAATGAAAGACCTTTAAGTTTATCAGTAGAATTAAATAATTCATTATCCGAAAGTTTAAATTGAAGGCCAACCGATGCAAGTTTTTCGATCATTTCGACAATATATTTTTCTTCAAAATAATTTATTACCGCTTTTGCTGTCGTTTCACCTATATCTCCTAACTCAAGCAATTGCTCTAATGTAGCATTTTTTAATGAGTTAATATCCTTAAAAGAAAAGGCTAGTTTTTTTGCCGTTGTTTCACCAATATGACGAATTCCCAGTCCATATAAAACTCTTTCAAAAGGTGTCTTTTTTGAAGCTTCAATTCCAGCCAACAAATTATTAACGCTTTTTTCTGCCATCCTATCTATTTTCAATACATCTTCTCGTTTTAGATAATAAATATCCGCACAATTATGTATTAAATTTGCATCATATAATTGAGCGATAGTTTCTGCACCAAGGCTATCAATATCCATTGCTTTGCGGCTAACAAAATGCTCCATTTTACCTTTAACTTGTGTTGGACATTTAAGCTCATTAGGACAAAAATGATTTACCTCATCTGTATTTCTAATAAGCTCCGCACCACAATCGGGACAATGAGAAACGAAAACAACTTTATGCGCATGAATACTCCGTTTACTCTCATCAACGCTAACAATTTTAGGGATAATTTCGCCTCCTTTTTCAACATATACGGTGTCCCCAATACGCACATCTAATTTCTCTATAATATCTGCATTATGCAAGGAAGCTCTTCTTACAGTGGTACCTGCAAGTATTACTGCTTTTAAATTTGCTACCGGAGTAATGGAGCCTGTACGACCAACCTGATAAGTGATGGATTCTAATATCGTAGAAACACGTTGCGTTTTATATTTAAATGCTATTGCCCAACGTGGCAATTTAGATGTAAAGCCTAGTATTCGTTGCTGTTCAAAAGAATTAATTTTGATAACAGCTCCATCCGTATCAAACTCTAAACTGCTGCGTTTCTCGTCCCACTTATTTATGAAGTTAAAAACATCTTGAATAGATGCAGCCTTTTCCATGAATTCGGAAATCTTGAACCCCCAGTTTTTAGATGCTTTCAGGTTGTCATAATGATTCGTGTATGGCAAGGTGTCAGACGAAATGGAATAAAAAAAACAATCTAAATTACGTTTTGCTACAACAGAAGAATCTTGCATTTTTAAAGTTCCTGCAGCAGCATTTCTTGGATTAGCAAATATTTGTTCTCCGGCCTCCTCACGTTCTTTGTTAAGTCGATTAAATATTTTTCTAGGCATAAAAATTTCACCTCTTATTTCAAATTCATCAGGATAGTTACTCCCATTTAATTTTAGAGGAATGCTTTTAATAGTTTTTACATTTGTAGTAACATCGTCTCCACTCTGACCATCACCACGGGTTACCGCCTGTATTAACAAGCCATTTTTATAAGTCAACCCTATTGCAACACCATCATACTTTAATTCACAAACATATTCATAATCCTTAATAATTACTTTTTTTATGCGATCATCAAAGTCTAACAAGTCCTCTTCAGAATATGTATTTCCCAAAGATAGCATTGGGCTTTTATGTTTAACAGTTATAAATTCTTTGGTGATTTGCCCCCCTACCCGCTGTGAAGGTGAATTAGAGAGGAGGTATTCAGGATATTCTGTTTCTAATTTTATCAATTCCTCAAGTAATTTATCAAACTCTAAATCATAAATAATAGGTTCATTTATTACATAATAATTATAATTATGCTGCTCAATATTTTTCGATAATTCTTCTATCTTATTTTTTATTAACTGGCTCATTAATTATTTTTTAAAAACTTTAAATTGAAATAAATTGTTTAATATAATAAGTGAAGTTTTCGAAATAAATTCGCAAATTAAATGGTTCAAAAACTATGTGTTTTTCTTTTGTCTTGCTACAAAAGAAACAAAAAATCAAGAACAACCGATTCCTCCACACCCGCTACCCTGCATCGCGTTTTTTCATTCCTCACGGGCGTTTTCATAAGGATGTTTTTTGCAAAAAAAAAGAAATTATCTGTTTTTATTAATATACCTGTTTTGTCGAAATTGTTTTGCTCACGAATACCTTTTAAAATAATATATTTATGAGTAAATCGCACATTATAGGCAGCCTCCAAAATATATTCTATTTATTATCATATTTTCTCATTAAAACTAAATAGCAAATACCTGAAACGAAAAAACCAACAAACCAAGCATAATTATAAAGTTGAGATAGCCAATGCCATACCGCATCTTTACCAATAATTCCTATCGTAGTTAAAAACCCAGGCACATTTGGCAATATCCCAATTATCAATGCAATTATAGAAATAATATTAAATCCGTTTTTATAAGTATATTTTCCTTTTAATTGATATAAGTTTTTAACATCAATATTTTGTTTGCGAATGAAATAATAATCTGCAATCATGATACCTCCAATAGGACCAAGTAAACTTGAATATGCAATAAGCCAGGTGAAAATATAGCCAGTTGGGTCTGAAATAAGTTTCCATGGAAAAATAAATAGTCCTATAAGCCCTGTTATGTAACCACCTGTTTTAAAATTAATTTTTGAAGGTGATAAATTCGCAAAATCATTTGCAGGACTTACTATATTAGCAGCTATATTGGTAGCCAAAGTTGAAATGGCAACAGCTATCATCGCTATACTTACCAATATTTTGCTTTCGAATTTACCAGCAAGCACGAGTGGATCCCAAATTGTTTCACCATAAATAATTAGTGTTGCAGATGTTACAACTACTCCTATAAAAGAAAACAATGTCATAGAAGCCGGCAAGGCAATTGCTTGTCCAAGAATTTGCGCACGTTGGCTTTTTGCATAACGAGTAAAATCAGGAATATTGAGCGATAATGTAGCCCAAAATCCAACCATGCCTGTTAATGCTGGGAAAAAAAAATTCCAGAAAGCAGCGCTCGATTTAAATTTAGATGGCTGTGAAAGAATAGGCCCTAAGCCATTGCCTGCTAAAATAGCCCAAAATAAAAGAGCTAATGCTGCTATGGGCAGAAAAAATGCTTTAAAAACAAGTAGTTTTTTAATGCTTTCTACTCCGAGATAAACTACAAACATATTCACTAACCAAAAGAAAAAAAAAGTTATCGCCGGCCCCGTTTGCAGACCAAATGATGTAGGGAAAATTTGAGGAATTTTTTCTATTGAAGGTACCCAAAGCTTAAGCATCAAAAAAACAGCATAACCTCCTATCCATGTTTGTATGCCAAACCACCCACATGCTACAATAGCTCTTAATATAGCCGGGATATTTGCTCCCTTTACACCAAAACTAACACGCGCAAATACAGGGAATGGGATTCCGTATTTAGCCCCAGCGTGCCCATTCAATACCATAGGGATTAATACAACTGAATTTCCTATAAAAATAGTAAGGATAGCTTGCCACCAATTCATTCCCCCTTCAATGAGGGAGCTTGCAAGCATATATGTTGGAATACACAAACTCATGCTAATCCATAAAGCGGCATAATTCCATGCTCCCCAGCTACGCTCAGATGCTGGCACTGCTGCAAGATCCTCACTATAAAGACTAGGAGAAAGATTTTCTTCCGAGGATTTCAAAGTTTCATTGGTCATTTACTGTTGAATAAATTTTTGTATTTGCTATTATTATTAATAAAACAGCCTGTACGCAAATATAAATATATTTAGTTAATCAATTATTTTAACTTCCAATATTTATCTCATTATATTTAATATCGATTATTTTTTTAGCATGGCATTATATTTATTCACAATGAAACGTTTATAAGATTTTTTTAAAAATCTTTTTGGCTCCTTCTCTATTATTATTTTTACTTGCATATCCTAATTTAATAATAGGTTTTGGCGCAATTAATATAAAATTATTTGTTCTAATTTTTTATAGCATTAAATGGCATCTATACTTTAGAATATACAGACTCTGAAAAGTGTTTTTATATGCAAAATAGTTTATTCAATAAAAATGAAATTTAGGGGATGAACTTTTAAAAAAAAGTTTTTCAAATTAGCACATTTTCAAATTCATAGAAATGGCAGAACTTAAAAAAAATAATTTTAAAAACGAAGTTAAAGTTAATAAATCGGAGAAAGATGTCACCTTGAAATCACCTGGCACAAACGGTGAAAGTAAGGATAACAATAAGGAACAGATACCTAAAACTAGTTTTACTGAAAAAGTTTCTAATGTTTTTAGTTTCATTTACAATGAGCGGTTTCAAAAAATTGTAGGGTTTACACTTTTGCTGTTTTCGGTATATTTAGTAATTGCATTTACTTCCTATTGTTTTAATTGCTTTAGCTGTTTTATTCAAGATCCTGATCAAGCTTCGGTTGCCAGTAACCTTTTTGAGCCTGGCGCAAAAGTTGAAAATTGGCTCGGTAAATTTGGTGCCATTCTTTCACATATCTTTCTCTATAAATGGTTTGGTATTTCCTCTTACCTATTTGCCTTTTTAGCATTTATTACTGGATTGCGTATTACATTTCATATTGGACCAACTAATTTCGGTAAAGCATATATTTACTCTTTCTTTTTTTTGATTTTTATTTCATTAGCACTTGGTTTTTTATTCCATAAGGATGAATTAATATTTTTGGGAGGGGCTTATGGATACACCATGAGCAACTTGCTAAATGAACTTTTAGGGCAGATTGGTACAGGAATACTATTGTTGTTTGCATTCCTTATTTATTTAATTGCTGCTTTTAATACTTCGTTTGATTTAAGTAAGAAAACCCCTGTCATTATTGAGGATGAGAATCAAAATAATGCAGAAATTATTACAGATAAAAATTTAGAAAATAAATTTAAAGAACAAGAAATAATAAAAGAGAAATTTGAGGAAAGTGTAAATGAAGATGACTTGTTTATAACAAATTTAAGTAATAATAAAATTGTTGAGGACCTTGAAAAACCATTAATTGAAAACGAACTGGTTTTAACAGAAAATGATAATGAGGTGCAATTTACAGTTGTAAGTAACGAAATAAAAGAAGAGGAACTTAGTCCTGAAAAAATAAATGAAGCATTAATTGAACAAGTAGGAATGTATGACCCTACCTTAGATTTATCATCCTATCAATTTCCCCCTATTAATTTATTAGAAAGTTATGGTGGCTCCAAAGATATTGTTATTAATACTGAAGAGCTTAATGCTAATAAAGATCGCATATTAAAAACCTTAGGTGATTATGGTATTGAAATCCAGAAAATAAAAGCCACTGTAGGACCTACAGTTACCTTATATGAAATAATTCCTGCTGCAGGGGTGAGGATTTCAAAAATAAAAAACTTGGAAGATGACATTGCATTAAGTCTTTCTGCACTGGGCATTCGCATTATCGCACCAATTCCTGGTAAGGGTACCATAGGTATTGAGGTGCCCAACCAAAATGCAGAGATGGTTCCAATGCGCGCACTTTTATCATCCGATAAATTTCAAAATACAACCATGGATTTACCTGTTGCATTAGGTAAAACTATTAGTAATGAAACGTATATTTTTGATTTGGCAAAAATGCCTCACCTCTTAATGGCGGGTGCTACCGGCCAAGGTAAATCTGTGGGTTTAAATACTATTCTTGTTTCATTGTTGTATAAAAAACATCCTTCACAAATTAAATTTGTTTTGGTTGACCCTAAAAAGGTAGAGTTAACGCTTTTTAATAAAATTGAAAGACATTTTCTAGCAAAATTACCCGATAGCGCTGATGCAATAATTACGGATACTAAAAAAGTAGTTCATACCTTAAATTCTTTATGTATAGAAATGGATAACCGCTACGACTTGTTGAAAGCAGCGGAGGTTCGTAATATAAAAGAATACAATACTAAATTTATTTCCCGTAAATTAAATCCAAACAACGGTCATAAATTTTTACCATACATTGTTTTAATAATAGATGAATTTGCCGATTTAATTATGACAGCCGGCAAAGAAATAGAAACACCCATTGCACGTATTGCTCAACTAGCTCGCGCTATTGGAATTCACTTAGTTATTGCTACACAAAGGCCATCCGTTAATATTATTACAGGAACAATAAAAGCAAATTTCCCTGCGCGCATTGCATTTCGAGTAAGCTCAAAAATTGATTCCCGAACAATTCTAGATTCTGGTGGAGCTGATCAATTGATTGGAAGAGGGGATATGCTGATGTCTACAGGAAACGATCTAATTCGCTTACAATGTGCTTTTGTTGATACCCCGGAAGTAGAGAAAATATGTGAATTTATTGGTAGCCAACGCGGGTATTCTAATGCTTATTTATTACCCGAATATATTGATGAAAATGGTGATTCAAGTGGTAAAGAAGATATGGATCCATCGGAACGCGACAGCATGTTTAAACAGGCTGCAGAAGTGGTGGTCTCTACTCAACAGGGTTCTACTTCTATGATTCAGCGCAAGTTAAAATTAGGCTATAACCGCGCTGGCCGTATTGTTGATCAATTAGAAGCTGCTGGAATTCTTGGCCGTTTTGAAGGTTCTAAAGCTCGTGAAGTTTTAATTAAGGATATGTTATCTTTGGAACAGTTTTTGAATAAGCCTTTATAACAATTTAAAATTTATTAAAATGCTAGCAAATAAAACAAGATTAATTGCAGCGCTTACATTCACTTATATAAGCGCATTCGCTCAAATAGACTCTAAAGCAAAAAAAATTTTAGATGATTTATCTGCGAAAACAAAATCGTACACCAGTATTAAAGCTGAGTTTACCAAGGTTCTTGAAAAAAAAGACAAGAGCAAAGAAACGCAAGATTCTAAATTAGAAACTAAAGGGAATAAATACAAATTGACTATACCTGGTCATGAAATATATTGCGATGGCAAAACTGTTTGGGATTTTGTAAAAGAGGCTAATGAAGTTATAATTAAGGACATGGAAAGCGACAACAGTGCTCTTAATCCTTCCACTATTTTTACCCTTTATGAAAAAGGGTATAAATATAAATTTGATGGAGAAGAAGCTGCAATTAATACCATAAGCTTATTCCCAGAAAATCCCGACAAGCAAAAGTTTCATACTATTAAATTAAATATTGATAAAATAAAAAAACAAATTGTAAGTGTAAAAATGTTGATGAAAGATGGAACTTTGCAAACATATACCATAAAATCCTTTTTAGGCGATGTAGAAATATCCGACTCCAATTTTATTTTTAATGCTAAATTGCATCCTGGCATATCAATTGAAGACTTAAGATAAAAATTAATTTCACCCAAATTTTATCCAGATAAATAAAAAATCTCCCAGATGAATGATAATCATCTGGGAGATTTTTTATATTTTAACTCAAATTTATTAAGCTTATTATTGTACTATCATCTTTTTTGTAATTGAATAGTTGCCTGCTTTTATTGTATATAAATAAATACCAGCACTTAATTTAGAGCCGTCCACATTGAAGCTGTATTTACCAGCGTTTGAATTACTTGATGTTACCACCAAAAGTTCCTGCCCTAAAAGGTTAGAGACAGAAATATTCAAATGAGAAGCCTGATTCAAATTTACAGAAATAGTTGTTTCTCCGCTGAATGGATTTGGGAAATTCTGACTAACCGAAAATAATTTATTGCTAGATGATAAATTATTAATGCCCGCAGTTTCATTTAGAACATCCACAGTGGCAACTTTTAAATATTTCATTTCATTGAAGTTGTCTGCATCGCTATTAGTTAAAGCGGTACCAGGTTCTACATCGCTCATATAAAGTATGTGAAGGTTGTCGTCAACCAGTTTAGCTACACATGCAAATGCTTCTTCGTTCTCTATAGTACTGGTTAAGTTTTGAATCTTACCCCAGGTTTGTCCTCCATCCTGAGAAGCAACAACCCATATATCTCTAAAGCTTTGTGCTGAACCGTCAGTGGAAATATCGGCATCCTGAGGCAAAGAAAATACTATAAAAATATTTCCTAAATCATCTACCGCAATGCTTGGTTTATTTAAAATACTGCCATTTCCATATCTGCATAAGCCGCTGGAAGTGATAGAGTCTCCTATTTCATAAGTGCCGCTGCCATTTACATCAACATCTACAGCTAAAATAGGTACATCTATTTTAGTTTGAGTGATTTCATTCCAATATATAAGCCCTATCGTGCCGGGAAAAAAGCTGATAGAGCCGGGAGTATCTGCTAAAGTACGTGATAATGAATATGCCACATGTGCTTTATTATTTTTATCCAATACCACTGTTACACAGCCATCGTTTGTATTCATCGTGTCGGTAGCTCCAGCGCCGGCCATATCAGGTGCGAAGGGTACAGAATCAACATATATTTTTACGAAATTAGATCCGTTGTCACTTGATTTCCATAGAACAACATCCTCTGCCAAACCTCCTTGAACAATAGCTACATTTGTATTTTGAGCATCAATAGAATAGTCGTCAGCACCGCTTCGTTTAGTACGGCTATTGTTATAACCTGGCAGGGTGCTATCTTTAATTGGCCACGTTACTCCATTATTTAGGGAACGAGCATATAAAAAAGGACTTTTAACACCATTCTTTATGATAAGAGAATCTGCTGCGTTTGAAATAAGGTGAATAGTACTATCGCCAGTCCCTGAAACAGCTAATCTCCCCCAGATGGTACCCTGAGAGGAAGGAGCAATTGCACCGTTTGCACCACTAGCAGCAAACGTCCATTGTGTATCTCCCTTTGATGCATTGGTACCTTGTTGAAAGCTATAGTTAGCAGTATTGTGAGCAAGTACTATTTCTTCACCGGTACCTAGTAATCCAAGGCTTGGCCAACCTGTTCTTATGGGTTCTAAACGGCTTGTTACCATTGGTAACCAGTCGGTACCGTTAAAATACTGATAACCTGTTCCTCTGGTTGTATAAGGGGTAAAGTCACTAGCAATAGTCCAAACAGCAGAAATAGTGCTGTCTCCATGATTGATTATCCGTCTTGCAACAGAAGAATTGGTTTGAAGGTCATAGGTTGTTTGACCAATTAGTGTTCCGTTATTTGAACGGCTCATTGCAGGAGCACCAGCATTTGAATTGTTTGCATGCTGGCTAAACTCATTGTTCCCATCGCCAGGTATTACTTTACCTTTAATATAGGGGTATGTCTTATTTGAAATACTAGACTTAACCAAAGCCTTACTTTGGTTTTGCGCAGTGATAGAAAGCCCAATTCCGAAGAGCAGCGTAATTAGTAGATATTTTTTCATTTTTTTAATTTAATTTATTAATTATTAATTATTATTTATTAAGCTTTTCGCAAATATATAAAATTATTCGGAGTTATATAATTATTATTTTGATGGAAATTCAACAATAATTTTTCATTTTTTATTTTTAATAAATTATTGTATTTATCTTTATGCATTATGGTTGGCGATTTTTAATACCTCTATATTGTTATAAAAAACTGCCAGACTTAGTTTTAATTAAATGCTAGCTCATGGAAACAAATATTATATCTAAAAAAAAACCGTTTTATAAAATTAATGACTATTTAAAAGAATATTTATCAAAGTATAATAGAATGATTCAGATTCCATTTTCATACAATGAATTATTGAGATATTTTTTTTCTATTCCACAAAAAGATAAACTGGGAAACGACACACTTTGGCAAACAGTAATGTTTCAACCTTTCGAAATGGAGGATATTCATCATCGCTTAGTGAAAATGTATGCAATGATGAAATTCGATGGTAATGAGTCTTTTATGGAACATTTATTAGTTGAAAGAGTAGATTATTGCGCTTTTGGAAACTCCAAACCATTCCGAATTTGTATTGTAAATCAATATAATGATAACCACGATTATTATTATGTTAAAATTGCCGACGCATCCCGTATTTATGGTTTGGAGCTCGAAGATATTTTGTCCCCCAACCGTATAAATTTTCTGGTTAATCAAGATACGCTTATTGAGGAACATATTGTTGGCATTCCTGGCGATATGTTTATGAAACCAGAGTATCGTTGGATGGTTGTTAATGAAGTGCGAATGGCAAAAGAGTTTGTTAAGTTCAACGAACGGTGTTTTGTTCGTTTGCTTGGCGATATGAGGGCATATAATTTTGTAATTGATGTAACAGCCGATTTTGATGATGTGCAATATAGGTTTAGAGCGATAGACTTTGATCAGCAATGTTATGAAGGTAAAAAAACACTCTACTTACCTCAGTATTATAAGGAAAACAAACATTTTGTAGATCTTTGCATTAAGCTCATCAATGAAGAAACCATGAAGCAATATCAGCAAGAAGAAAGGTCGCTAATTGCGAAACGCTATAAACGTGCAAGAAAAAGAATCGATCTCCTGCTAGAAGCAATGGTTAAAGACACAATTTCTTTACCTGAAAAAGAAAATTCTTTAAAAAAAGAATTGTCCGCCTATTATAATCATCCTCCATTTCTTAAATGTGCGAATATGGGTGAGATTATGCGGGTAAACTTAAATTTGCTCATCGAAAATTAAATGAGATTACCCCCACCTAAATATATAAAACTTCATTCCCTGTAATTTAAAAGTACCTTATTTATGTTCATAAAAATATAATTCGTAACTTAGTTCTTTCAATCTAGTGAAAAGTTTAATAACATGAAAAAAATTCTTTTTTTATTTTTTATTTTGCTATACAACTATAGCAACATATTAGCTACACATAATCGTGCGGGAGAAATTACATTTCAGCATATTTCCGGAAAAACTTATAAAATATCTGTTGCTACATATACCAATACCGACATTGCAACTACTTCGGCCGATCGTTGTGAAATAACAGTTTATTTTGGTGATGGGGATAGTGCCATTATACCCCGCATCAACGGCCCTGCTAACAATATGTGCCTCAATGCTTCAGATGGTGAAATGATTTCTACCTATACTAAAAAAAATATTTACGAAACAACTCATACATACCCTGGCGATGGTAATTACACCATCACCATGGAGGACCCTAATCGCAATGCAGGTATTTGTAATATCCCTAACTCTGTCGACCAATCTTTTTTTATACGTTCCCAATTAGTTATTAACACATGGTTAGTTCCTAATAACTCGCCGGAACTGCTTAATCCCCCAATTGACGATGCTTGTGTAAACGTATGTTTTGAGCACAACCCGGGAGCTTTTGATATAGATGGTGACAGTTTGCATTATAGCTTAACAAATTGTTATGCAAATGGCCAAGCTATTTTCGGATATTCTTTCCCTCCTAATATGAATTCAAACAGTATCGATGCTGCTACTGGAGATATTGTTTGGTGCAGCCCCAGCATGCTGTGTCAATATAATATTGCAATTTTAATTAAAGAATACCGAAGGTCTCCATTTAACAATCAATACTATTTCATTGGCTCTGTTATTCGTGACATGCAAATTACAGTTGGCCCATGTACCGATACAGCTCCCAAAATTAATCATGTGCCAGATACCTGCATCGCTGCTGGAAGCACCTTAAATTTTGAAGTGACGGCCTTAACTTCAGCACAATTAAATTTTCTTACAATAGCTGCTACCGGTGGCCCCTTCTTGCTCAGCCCTGGCGCATCATTTTCTTCTACAGCTTCATCAAGTCCTGTAACAGGTCAGTTTAGCTGGACGCCGAACTGTTCACAAATTCAATTGTTGCCATACTTAGTAACCTTTAAAGTTTCCGATAGCCATCCTTCAGCACCATTGGTTGACTTCGAATCTGTTTTTATTCAGGTGATAGCACCGGCTCCAACAGGCTTAACAGCTACGCCTTCTGGCACAAGCATTATACTTAATTGGAACATTGTTTTTTGCAACGATACATTAGGAAGTAACCCCTTATTGGGATATAAAATTTATCGAAAAAATATTTGCTCTCCTTGGGCGCACAGTGTTTGCGAAACTGGTGTACCAAGCTATACAGGTTATACTTATATAGGCGCTACAACACCTTCTCAATTATTATTTATTGATGATAATAATGGTCAAGGTTTAATACATGGGCTTAATTATTCCTACGTGTTGGTTGCATATTATGCTGATGGTTCTGAAAGTTATGCGTCAGAGAAAGTTTGTTCCGAATTAATTAGAGAAGTGCCAATTATCACAAACGTAAGTGTATTGAGTACAGGTACAAATGATAGTATTTGGATTCATTGGGTAAAGCCAATAGGGAATACCTCCAACCTCGACACCTTGGCTAATCCTCCACCTTATGAATACAGATTAATGCAAGCGCAAGGATTTAATCCTACAGCAAACGCATTTACTCAAATTGCTAGTTATGTTCAGCCTACATTTTATCAATTAACGGATACAAGTTATATTAGTACGGGATTAAATACTAAAGATACGGCCTACTCTTTCCGTATTGATTTTTACTCTAATAATTTATTTAAAAGCGCTACTAGCGTTGCATCGTCTGTTTTTTTAAAAAGCTTGGCAGCCGACAAAAAAATTATTTTATCATGGAAGGAGATAGTTCCTTGGACTAACTACCGATATGATATATACCGCGCAATCCCTGTCGGATCTAATAATTATGTAAAAATTGACACATCTATTGCGTCTACATATATTGATACTGGATTAATAAATGGTATTAACTATTGTTATAAAATAGTAAGTGTTGGAGAATATTCCAATACTTCTCTTCCCAGCCCGCTGTATAATAATTCACAATTAAAATGTGAGCAGCCAATAGATTTAATTCCACCCTGTCAACCAAACTTTACGGTAGAGAAAAATTGTGATGATTTTAAAAATTTAATTTCTTGGACAAACCCAAATACCTATTGCAGCGAAGATGCAGCAGGATATAACATTTATTTTTCACCCACAGCAGATGGCGAACTTCAATTAATTTATAACACAAGCGACTTAAATACTACATACTATTTGCACGAATATTTATTTGATGGAATTCCTTCCGTTGCAGGATGTTATGCCGTTACAGCTATTGATTCGGTTGGTAATGAAAGCCCTGTTGTTACTAAATTATGTGTAGACAATTGCCCTGTTTACGAGTTGCCAAATGTTTTCACCCCTAATGGTGATGGGCAAAACGATATTTTTAGTCCTCTACCTTATAGGTATATCAAGGATATTAATATTAAAATATACGACCGATGGGGATTGCTTATTTACGAAACTACGAATCCAAATATTTTATGGGATGGAAAAAATACTAGTACAAAAAAATTATGCTCCGACGGCACCTACTATTATATATGCATTGTTAATGAAATAAGTATGAACGGAATTGTATCACGAAATTTAAAAGGTTTTATTCAGATTATTCAAGAAAAAAACAAGAGGAATAATTAATTTAACAGCTTTTTAATCTATATACAAAAAAATATTTTTAAATTAAATCTTGTTATTTTCAATCTACACACAAAGTATTAATAAGGGCTAATTGTATTTATGTTTTCAGGAATAATAGAAAATTTAGGCGAAGTTATTGCTTTAGTTAATGAACAAAGCAACTTGCTTTTAACAATAAAATCAAGTTTTACAAATGAGTTAAAAATCGACCAAAGTATTGCTCATAATGGAGTATGCCTTACCGTTGTCGATATTTATAAGGAAACTTATAAAGTTACCGCTATTGCCGAAACACTTAATAAAACAAATTTAATTACTTTAAAAATTGGCGATAGTATAAATTTGGAACGTTCCATGAAACTAGGGGATAGGGTTGATGGTCATATTGTGCAAGGACACGTAGATCAAACTGCTGTTTGTAAAAATATTTTAGAAGCTAATGGAAGTTGGACATTTACTTTTGAATACGATGCTTCATTAAATAATATAACTGTTGAAAAAGGATCGGTATGTGTTAATGGCGTTAGTTTAACTGTTGTAAACTCAAAAATTAATTCTTTTTCAGTTTGTATCATCCCATATACATTTGAAAACACAAATTTTAAAAACATAGAATCCGGATCCATTGTAAATATAGAATTTGATATTTTAGGGAAATATATCGGGAAACTGATGCGTAATGCGACATATTAACTTTCTTTTTAGATTTTTTTTTACAAAATAAATACTGTTTTATTTTATTTTTAATTTTTTTTATTATATCTTGTTGTCGCTTTTAAAATAACAGTGGATAGTATGTGTTTGAAAACTGATTTTTCAGAGGCTTAATAACCTAATTAAAATTAAATATTTATTTAAACTAAGTTTTAAGTTTTTTAAATAATAAAATGAAATATAACAAATAAAAAATTAAAATAAAAAAACAATGAAAAACACTTCTATTTTATTATTAACGCTGATGTCAATTATTTTTTTAAATCCAGCGAAAGCGCAGCTTGTATACAAGGATGTGGCTCAAATATTCTTTAATAATTGTACTTCTTGCCATCACAGTGGCGGTGGTACACCTATGCCACTAATGAACTTTACGCAAACATCCTCCTATGCGTCGTCTATATTATATCATGTGGAGGAAGGCCATATGCCGCCATGGTCACCCGATACTAGTTTTTCACGTTTCATTGGTGAACGCATCATTACTCAAGCCGAAAAAAATGATATTATTAGTTGGGTAAATAGTGGCGCACTAGCAGGCGACACTACTTTGGCGCCTCCAGCTCCTGTATATACTACAGAATATAAGCTTATAGGAACCCCTTCTCTGATATTGAAGATGCCTACATTTGTTAGCAATGCAGGCTCCACTGATAGTTACGTTTGTTTTACTATTCCAAGCGGTTTAACTCAGGATAGAATACTACGTGCTTATGAGATTGTACCTGGTAACCCAGATATTGTACATCACGTAATTGTGAATATAGATACTGCCGGAACATCAGCAACGGATTTGTCAGGAAACTGCTTCAATGCTCCTGGAGATTTAAGTATTGGAGGTTATGCGCCAGGTTCAGCACCTATTATTTTCCCGGGCGAATTCCCTTTAAAAGCAGGTATAAATATTCCTGCAGGTTCAAATATTGTGATGCAGTTACATTATCCTCCTGGAACATCAGGTATGGTTGATAGCACCCAAATTCGAATGTATTTTTACCCTTTAAATGAAACTGGAATACGACCGGTTCATAATTCAACATTATTGCAAAACTGGGGTTTGTATATGCTGCCAAATACAGTTTCGTCTTTTACGGATAAATACCCGGATAACGGAGTATTACCAGCTTCATTTTCCATGTTTTCAGCTTTCCCTCACTCTCATAAAGTTTGTGTAAGCATTGAAAATTATGCCTATGCTGGAACGGATACTATTCCTTTGATTCGTATTAATAAATGGGACTTTATGTGGCAGGGATATTATACTTTTTCTAAGTTAGTAAAAATCCCTGCTGGCTATAAATTGTTTTCAAAACATGTTTACGATAATACAGCCAATAATCTTAATAACCCTAATTCACCGCCCTCAATAGTTACTGCTGGAACGAGCACAACCGATGAAATGCTATTCGATTCATTTTTATGGCTGGATTATGAGCCAGGCGATGAATTAATTGATTTGCAAGGACTATTGGCAAATGACACCCTTTTGGCTTTGAAAACAAATAATATTAAGCCATTTTCTCCTGTAAAAGTTTTTGTATATCCCAACCCAGCAAGTGATAAGCTTTGCATTAATCTGTCAAAAAAAGCGGAATACAAAGCTCGCTTTTTAAACATTGCTGGCCAGACAATTTTGAACCTTGAAACTTTTAGTGATAACGCTACAATTGATTTGAGCAAAGTTCCTGCTGGATTATATATAGTAGAAGTAATTGAATTAAAAACGGGGGAGAGGCTTTCAAAGAAAATTGCAGTTACTAAGTAAGCGAAGTTTTCGAAATAAATTTGCAAATTAAATGGTTAAACAACTGTGTGTTTTTCTTTTTTCTTGATACCCTTCGGCAAAAGCTAAGGACAGGATTTACTAATATAGATTTTAAAAATCCATGTTAATTATTTGCTTTCGGAATATCTTACATGGGGAAATGATGCTAAAAATGCTCATTGTAACAATATGTAAATATTCGTCAGGTAGAGGAAAAATTAAAACACTTCAGCCGCAACTTTTCTTGTAGTTTCTGATGATCCCATAGTATAAAAATGCAGACAAGGAGTTTTGTGTTTAAGCAATTCTTTGGATTGATTTATACACCATTCAATACCTACAGCTTTTACTGCAGCGTCTGTTTTGCATTTTTCAATTTCTTCTAAAAAAGGCTGTGGGATATCTATTTTAAATATTTTCGGTAAAATAGTTGCCTGCTTTTTTGTCGTTAATATTTTTAATCCTGGGATGATGGGAACTGTAATGCCCATTTCCCTGCAAGTATTTACAAATTCAAAATATTTTTTGTTATCAAAAAACATTTGTGTTACAATATATTCAGCGCCAGCATCGATTTTAGCTTTCAAATATTTAGTATCTGAAATCATATTCGGTGCTTCGAAATGTTTTTCAGGATAACCTGCCACTCCAACACAAAAATTTGTTGGCGCCACATCTGCTAAATCATCTTCTATGTACCTTCCTTTATTCATTTGAGACACCTGTTTCACCAAATTAATTGCGTATTCGTGTCCATTAGGTTCAGGAATAAACTCGTGTTCGCTTTTAATAGAGTCGCCGCGCAATGCAAGCACATTATCAATGCCTAAAAAGTGAAGGTCGATTAATGCATTTTCTGTTTCTTCTTTACTAAAACCACCGCAAATAATATGGGGTATAGCATCCACATGATATTTATTAATGATAGCTGCACAAATACCAACTGTCCCAGGTCGTTTTCGAATGCTTACTTTTTCAAGATAGCCACCTTCGCGTTTTTTATATAAATACTCTTCACGGTGATAAGTTACGTCAACAAATGAAGGTTTAAACTCCATCAAAGGGTCAATACTATCAAATATAGACTGAATACTTTTCCCTTTCAAAGGAGGTAGAATTTCGATAGAAAACAGAGCTGTTTTAGCTTGTTTTATGTGGTCAATAACTTTCATATATTTAATTTATACTATTTAGAGTTTGTCTATAATGTCCGATTTCTTCGTTATTCTTGTTTTAAAAACCAGTCATTTACAAATGTAAACTCCTGATTTTCAAAACTGCGAAAGCCTTGAACTCGAACATTATAGTTCAGACTCTCGACGCTACGGACATACACTATTTATTACGGATGTTATCTCTTTCAATTCAATTGAAGAATTAATTAGCCTTGCATTTTAACAGGATAATTTCACAGCGGCATTAATTAATATAGGCTGTAAAAAACCCTATTTTAAAATTGTAATATAGCTTGCAAAAATTTCATATTATTTATATTTATTTACCATGACAGTTTTTGTATTTTTTACCATTTCCGCATGGACAAGCATCATTCCTACCTGTTTTCTGTTCAACCCTTACAGGCTGTAATTTAGGTTTTTGTTTCTCTTCATCAGCGTTTTCATTGCGACTGCTATGCACCAACTCTCTTTTGGGAGCTTGCACTCGTGCTTGCTGAATTGTATTGTTAGTTTCGTATGGCAGATTGGCTCGCATCAAGAAAGAAATTACATCTTTATTTACATCCGTAACCATTCGCTTAAACAATTCAAACGATTCAAATTTATAAACCAATAAAGGGTCTTTTTGCTCGTAAACAGCATTCTGAACAGATTGTTTTAATTCATCCATTTCGCGCAAATGCTCCTTCCAGGAGTCGTCAATCATAGAAAGTGCTGTACCTTTTTCCAGGCCTAACACTAATTCTCTACCCTGCGTTTCATAAGCTTGCTTTAAATTTACAATAACCTGTAAAGTTTTTATCCCGTCAGATAATGGTGTTACAATATTCTCGAACGAATTTGATTTATCTTCATAAACATTTTTAATTATAGGAAAGGCCTTATTGGCCATTTGTTGATTTTTATTTATATAATTAGCTTCTGTTTTTTTATATAACTTTTCAATTACTTGTTGCGAATTAAAACTAATAAAATCTTCTTCACTTAAAGGAGGTTCAATGGTTAATATTCGAAGCACTTCTATATTGAAGTTGTCGAAATCTTTTATATCATGGTATTCCATAACCAACGATTCACAAGTATCATAAATAGAGTTAGCTATGTCTATCGCTAAACGCTCTCCAAATAAGGCGTGTCGTCTTTTTTTGTAAATAACCTCTCTTTGTGAATTCATTACATCGTCATACTCTATCAATCGCTTGCGGGTGCCAAAATTATTTTCTTCTACTTTTTTTTGCGCTCGTTCAATTGATTTTGTAATCATCGAATGTTGTATTACCTCCCCCTCTTCAATTCCCATTCTATCCATCAGTTTAGCGATACGTTCCGAACCAAACAAGCGCATTAAATCATCTTCTAAAGATGAAAAAAATTGAGATGATCCTGGATCACCTTGTCTTCCTGCACGTCCCCGCAACTGTCTATCAACACGTCTTGACTCGTGGCGCTCAGTTCCAACAATAGCTAAACCACCTACTTCTTTTACACCAGGACCAAGTTTTATATCCGTACCTCGGCCAGCCATATTTGTAGCAATAGTAACAGTGCCTGCCAAACCAGCTTCTTGAATAATTTCCGCTTCCCTCTGGTGCATTTTAGCGTTGAGAACATTGTGTTTTATCCCTCGTAATTTTAACATGCGACTTAATAACTCAGAAATCTCAACAGAGGTAGTACCAACTAAAACAGGTCTTCCGGCATCTACACATTTTACAATTTCATCAATGGAGGCATTGTATTTTTCACGTTTCGTTTTAAAAACTAAATCTTCCTGGTCTTTGCGCTGAATAGGCCTGTTTGTAGGTATTGAAACTACATCCAGCTTATAAATATCCCACAACTCACCAGCTTCGGTCTCTGCAGTACCAGTCATACCAGCCAACTTACTATACATTCGAAAGTAGTTTTGTAAAGTAACAGTAGCATAGGTTTGTGTTGCGGCTTCAACTTTTACATTCTCTTTAGCTTCAATAGCCTGATGCAGGCCATCGGAATATCTACGGCCTTCCATAATACGGCCTGTTTGCTCATCCACAATTTTTACTTTGCCATCTATGATTACATATTCCACATCTTTTTCAAACAAGGTATACGCTTTTAATAATTGGGTGATGGTATGAACGCGCTCAGATTTAATGGAGTAATCACGAATAAGTTCGTCCTTCACCTTTAACTTTTCTTCGATAGAGATGTTTGATTTTTCAATAAGGGCTATTTCAGAACCTACATCAGGCAACACAAAAAAACTAGCATCCTCGGAAGAGTTAGATATTAATTCAAGTCCTTTTTCGGTTAGTTCAATGGTATTGTGCTTTTCATCAATTACAAAAAACAATTCAGCATCAATAATATGCATTTCACGAGATTGATCTTGTAAATAATAATTTTCTGTTTTTTGTAACAATGTTCTAATGCCTGTTTCACTTAAATATTTTATGGTAGCTTTATTTTTAGGTAATCCTCTAAAAGCTCTCAGCAAGGCAATTCCCGCTTCTTTATCCTTAGCTTCCGACAGCATTTTCTTGGCTTCCGTTAATGCACTGTTTATATATGCCCTTTGTGCATTTACAATCTTTTCGATACGTGGTTTAAGAGGCGCAAACTCTTGATTATCCCCTCTGGGAGTAGGTCCCGAAATAATTAATGGTGTACGAGCATCATCAATTAATACGCTATCTACCTCATCTACTATTGCATAATTATGTTTGCGTTGTACTAAATCTTCGGGGCTGCGCGCCATATTATCACGTAAATAATCAAAACCAAATTCATTGTTTGTGCCAAATGTAATATCTGCCATATACGCTTGTCTGCGCGCAACAGAGTTAGGTTCATGTTTGTCAATACAATCAACAGATAATCCATGAAATTCAAATAAGGGACCATTCCATTCGGAGTCTCTTTTTGCAAGATAATTGTTAACAGTAACTATGTGAACGCCTCTTCCCGAAAGAGCATTTAGGTAAACAGGTAATGTTCCAACAAGTGTTTTTCCTTCACCTGTGCCCATCTCCGAAATTTTTCCTTGATGTAATACAATCCCACCAATTAATTGTACATCATAATGAACCATATCCCAATTTACAATATTTCCAGCCGCCTTCCAGCTATTACTCCAGTATGCCTTATCACCTTTAATTTCGATAGATTCACGCCTAGCAGCCAGATCAATATCCATTTTAGTTGCAGTTACCTCAAGGCTTGAGTTTTCCTTAAACCGTTTCGCTGTTTCTTTTATTACTGCAAAAGCTTCGGGTAATAAATCATCAATAATTTTTTTATTTTTTTCTGTTATCTCTTTCTCTAATTTATCAATTTCTTCGTAATGTAATTCTTTGGCTTCAATGCTTAAGGACAAATCAGTATCAATTTTTTGACGAATTTCATTTATTTGTGTTTGTTCTTGTAAACAAAATTCTTTAATTCGTTTTTTAAACGTTATAGTTTTTTCACGCAATTCATCATTACTTAAATTTGCTAGTTTAGGAAACTCGACTAGTATATTGTCAAGAATAGGTTGTATTTCTTTTAAATCTCTTTCGGATTTTGTTCCAAAAATTTTGGAAATTTGTTTTGTAATAAACTCTAACATTGTATAAAACAGTTTGTTAATATTATGGTTTTGTGCTGCAAATTTAGTTAATATTTAGCACTGTATAGGTATTATTTTTAACTATTAAACAGCCTTCCAACAATTGGCTTCATAGATTAATTTAGAAATAAAAAAATGAACATGTTCCCTAAGTAGAGTTTTCGAAATAAATCCGCAAATTAAATGGTTCAAAAAGGGTGTGTCTTTCTTTTGTATTGATACAACAGAAACAAAAAATCAAGAACAAACGATTTCTGCCCACCTGCAACCCAGCATCGCGTTTGTTCGTTCCTCACGCGCGTTTTCATAAGGATGTTTATTGCAAAAAAATGAAATCAGCTGTTTTTATTAATGTATCTATTTTGTCGAAATTATTTTGAAAGATTTACTAATACATTTTTTTTTATTTATTAGTATTGTGCAGCAATTTGATATAATTAGTGCCTGGCTATATAGTCGAGAGTCTGAACTATAATGTATGAGTTCGAGGCTTTCTTTAAAAATAAGGAGTTTGCATTGGTAAATAACTGGTTTTTTTAACAAGAATAACGAAGACCCGAGTAAAACGAACTCATGAATACCTTTTAAAATAATATATTTATGAGTAAATCGGACATTAACGACAGCCTCTAATGAGAGGCCAAAATACAAAGAGCCCCACATTATTGCGGAGCTCTAGTATTATTTATTGAAAAATAAAGATTTAAATATTAATAGTTATTATGACTTTAAAGGCTGAAAAATATTAAAACTAATTAATCAACAACCTGAACCATCTTAAATGGCACATTAATAATAGCTTGATAATCTTCACCTGCTTCTAACATATCTTCATCATATTCCTCATAAAACCAGTTAATAATTACTTTATTACCACCTTTACTGATGCCTTCAAGTTTTTTAAATACATCTAAAATACACTTCGAAGAACTTGTATTAAAATATTCTAATTGTATATTTACATTTGTTTCTGCCTGAGGTTTAAAAGCATACCTTTCTAATAAGTCTACTACTGGCTTATAAAATTCAATAGAGTTTTCGGGAATCGATCGTCCCTTAATTTCTAAAATACCTTTAACTGTATCAAAATTAACAGTAGGAGTTTTTGGCGTTCCTTCAATTGATATTGCTTCCATATTTGATTTGTAATTATTGTGAAATATTAATATTTAAACTGAAAAATGAGTACTTATCGTCTATTGGTATAAAATAAAAATTAAGTTTGCCGCCTGTTTTACGAGCAATATCAATCATTCCTAATCCCCCTCCTCCTTTTGCTGACATCTCGCCATTATTTAAAACTTCCTTATAGTACTCTTTTAACTCATCTTTGTTGAGTTCATTTATGTCTTCTAATATTTTTTTTAGATTTGAAATATTTTCGTTTTTGATATAATTGCCAGTAATAATATTGTATTGACCATCAATTTTTCCTATCATAAAAATTGCTGAACGAACTTTGTCTTCTTGATTAGGAGCCAACTCATCCATGTGGTGATAGAGATTCTGAAGGCATTCTACTAAAACATTATAAACTTTTTTTTTAACTTTAGGCTCTTCTTCTAAATTCTCCATCTTGGCTTCCATTATTTGCAAAATAGAAGAGAGTAAATCGGATGTTATATCTCCTTTAAAAGAAAGCATAATATTATTTTGCTCCATTTTATTGTAGAAACTATAAATATCTAACACCATAAAATACTTTGTTTAATTAAAAAGACCTTTAAGACTAAAAAAATTAATTATGCAAATATAACATAAGTTTAATAAAAAAAAAATTTACTTACTTTTTTCTAAATTCATTTAACAAATTTATAAAATTTAAAATATACCAGGTCATTAAAAAAATAATTAATTAAATTTATTATAACCTTGATTTTTAAATACTTGCAAAAAAATATTATTTTTTTCTCATGAATAATTGTATTGGCACTCCTGCAAAATCAAACTGTTCACGCATTCTGTTTTCAAGAAAACGCATATAAGCTTCTGTAACATATTGAGGTAAGTTACAATAAAAAACAAAAGTGGGAGCATGGGTTGGTAGCTGATTAATAAATTTAATTTTGACATGTTTTCCTTTGATTGCAGCAGGAGGCTGGTTTTCAACAATAGGTAACATTACATCATTTAAATGTCGGGTTTTAATAGTTTTTATCCGATTTCCATATACTTTCTCAGCCACTTCAATAGCTTTTAAAACGCGCTGTTTTGTTAAGGCAGAAGTAAATACAATTGGTACATCACGAAATGGGGCTAATTTTTCACGAATTTTTTCTTCGTAATCTTTGGTGGAATTAGTAGTTTTCTCTATTAAATCCCATTTATTCACTAATATCACAACGCCTTTGCGGTTTGTTTCAGCTAGTCGGAAAATGTTAATATCCTGAGCCTCCAACCCTAGTTGAGCGTCTATTAGCAGTAATATAACATCGCAATCTTCAATGGCACGGATGGAACGCATTACCGAATAAAACTCTAAATCTTCTTCTACTTTTGATTTTTTGCGGATACCAGCTGTGTCAATTAATAAGAAATCGTGGCCAAAGCTAGTATATCTAGTATTTATAGAGTCGCGCGTAGTTCCTGCAATTGAAGTTACAATATTTCGCTCTTTACCCAGCAAAGCGTTAATTAGAGATGATTTGCCTACATTTGGACGTCCAACAACTGCAAATTTCGGTATGGTTAATTCCTCATCATTTATATCAGCATCTAAATTTTTTACTACATCATCTAATAATTCTCCTGTTCCGCTTCCGCTGATAGCCGAAATATTATAAGGTTCACCTAAGCCTAAAGCATAAAATTCACCTGTTAACCCTTGTCTTTCAAAATTATCAACTTTATTAGAGACTACAAACACTTTCTTTTTACCTCTTCTTAATAAGTCAGCCACTACTTTGTCGTCTGCGGTTATCCCTTCTGAAACATCAAGTACAAATAAAATTATTGTAGCTTCTTCAATTGCAAGTTTCACCTGTTTGCGAATTTCTGCTTCAAAAATGTCGCTTGATCCCTGCACATACCCTCCTGTATCTATCACAGAAAAAGTTAATCCATTCCATTCGGATTTACCGTAATGTCTATCACGTGTAACGCCTGATTCGGAATCCACTATCGCTTTTCTGCTTTCAGTCAATCGGTTAAATAATGTCGATTTTCCAACGTTCGGACGTCCAACTATTGCTACTATATTTGCCATTTTTTCTTTCCTTATTCACTCCTCAAATGGAAGTATTTATAATAATTATTTATTTAATCCTATCCTTACACTAATAATAATTTATTATTAAACCAAGTTTTTAAAGTCTATTTAATTGCTATATCCAAATCGTTTTAGCTCGTTGTCGCTATCTCTCCAGTCTTTATTTACTTTTACAAAGAGTTCGAGAAAAACTTTTTTTTCTAAAAAAAGTTCCATATCCTTGCGTGCTTCCGTTCCTACCTTTTTAAGCGCTTTCCCTTGATGTCCGATAATAATACCTTTTTGTGAATCTCGGATTACTAATATTTCGGCACGTATTTTTACTATATTTTCTTCTTCTTTAAATGATTCTATAATTACCTCAACGGAATAGGGTATTTCTTTTTTATAATTCATCAATATTTTTTCACGAATAATTTCAGAAACAAAAAATTTTTCTGGCTTATCAGTTAACTGATCTTTAGCATAAAAACCAGGCCCTTCAGGTAAAAGAGCCAAGATACGATCAAATATATAGTTTATATTAAATTTTTCTAAAGCAGAAACAGGAATAACTTCGGCATTAGGAACTTCCTTTTTCCAATATTGTACTTTTGCTTCTAATTGATTTTGTATTGCCAAGTCTATTTTATTTACAAGCAAAAGCACTGGTACCTTAGCATTTTTTATTTTATGGAGGACTTGTTCTTCAATCGCAATGTCTTCGTAAATATCAGTAACAAATAACATTATGTCGGCATCCGTTATTGCAGTATAAACAAAATTCATCATTGATTCTTGCAACTTATAGTTAGGCTTTAAGGCTCCTGGAGTATCAGAATAAACAATTTGAAAGTCATCCCCATTTACTATTCCCATTATTCGGTGGCGGGTAGTTTGCGCTTTTGACGTAATGATGGAAAGTCGCTCACCCACCAAAACATTCATTAGAGTTGATTTACCTACATTCGGACTACCTATAATATTCACAAAACCAGCCTTGTGCGTCATTTAATTATTTTTTAATAAAAATTATTTGGAGTACAAAGAAACAAAATATATCTTTGCACTCAGAAAAAGCTGAAAATACTAAATAAATATACCAATATATTGCGGGGTGGAGCAGTTGGTAGCTCGTTGGGCTCATAACCCAAAGGTCATCGGTTCGAGTCCGGTCCCCGCTACTACAAAGAAAAGCCTCTGAAATTAAAGCTTTCAGAGGCTTTTTCTTTTTTTTATTATTCAGGATTGTAGGATTTCTTCAAAACCTCCAGTTTTATTGTTTTCTTTAGCAATGAAAATATTAATTTGCCCCGCCTTACAACTTATGCATTAACAGACTATAAATAAAATAGTTTTATAAATGTACATGAAGAAGCCTTATTTTTAAATGATTAGACCAATAAAATTTTCCCTGTTTTTAAATATATTATTAAATATTTAACAATTATTTCAAAAAATGCAAATGCTCCATTTTACTTATTATCTTTGTATGCTAAATAAATAGAGAAAAAATGAAAAAAACACTTTTATTACTAACGGTATGTTTACCTTTGTTTTTCGTAAGCTGTGGGGATTCTAAAAATGAAGAATCTGCTAAATTAATTCCTGGAATGATGGAATTAAGTATTAAAATTAATGGTAATAATCTTTTAATTATGGTTCCAGATTCTACAAATGGAAAACTTAATTTAATTGAGCAACCGTGGGGTGCTACCGAAATTAAAGTAGGTGTAAATTATCAATTGTCGATAGAGGAGGCCGATGGTGACATAGCTTTAATAAAAAGCGATATTTCAGGAAATGAGGTATTTAAACTTACACGTTATTTGAAAGACGAACCTTCCATGTTATTTTGGGAGGCTAAAAATGAAAATATGCCAGACCCAAGGTTTCACTTTTATTTAATTACAAAGGTGGGAGAATTAAATTATGTGATAAAAGAGACTGAAAACGGCGATGCATACAATGAAAAATCGATTAATACAATGATAATTTCAGCTAATACTTTAAAAACAAAAATATTGGAAAAGATAAATTAATAAGAATATCTTTTGCTTTTTTAACGCCCAATTTATTTAAATATAAAGGTTCATTTATTTTCACTTTTAATTTTTGAATCTTTTTGTTTGTAAATTTTCGATATTATTTTTTGATTAAAATTCTGAATTAATTTGTCACTTTATTCTATTTAGATTTTATTTTTTTTGGAATTTTTAAACACTTAATTATTATATTAAAATACTATGGCAACAGACAAATTTGAAGCTCACGATTATTTTTTAATGGATGAGCTATTAACTGATGAGCACAAACTTATACGTGAAACAGCTCGTGCATGGGTTAAAAAAGAAGTTACTCCAATTGTTGAAGATGCTTGTCAAAATTCTAAATTTCCTAAGCAATGGATTAAAGGTTTAGCTGAAATAGGTGCTTTCGGATCTTATATCCCTACTCAATATGGTGGTGCGGGATTAGATCAAATTTCTTATGGTATTATAATGCAAGAGTTAGAGCGTGGTGATAGCGGTTTGCGCTCTACAGCATCTGTTCAAAGTTCATTGGTAATGTACCCTATATATTCTTTTGGCACCGAGCAACAAAAAAAGAAGTACCTCCCCAAATTAGCAGCAGGTGAAATGATGGGATGTTTTGGTTTAACAGAACCTGATCATGGATCAAATCCTTCTGGAATGCTAACAAATATTAAAGAAAAAGAAGATCACTACCTTTTGAATGGTGCTAAAATGTGGATTTCAAACTCTCCTTTTGCTGATATTGCTGTTGTTTGGGCAAAAGATGAAGCTGGCGATATTCGCGGAATTATTGTTGACAGAGGGTTAGAAGGTTTTACTACACCTGAAACACATGGGAAATGGAGTTTGAGAGCAAGCGCTACCGGTGAATTAGTATTCGATAATGTTAAGGTCCCTAAAGAAAATATTTTCCCTGATATTAAAGGATTAAAGGGCCCATTGAGTTGTTTGAATTCTGCTCGTTATGGAATTTCATGGGGAGCTATTGGAGCTGCGATGGATTGTTATGACTCAGCTTTGCGTTATTCAAAAGAAAGAATTCAATTTGGCAGACCAATCGGAGGTTTTCAGCTGACGCAAAAAAAATTATCTGAAATGATAACCGAAATTACAAAAGCCCAATTGCTGACATGGAGGTTGGGAATGCTGAAAAATGAAAACAGAGCTACCCCTGCACAGATATCATTGGCTAAAAGAAATAACGTGAATATGGCTTTGCAAATAGCGCGCGAAGCTCGTCAGATTCATGGTGCAATGGGAATAACAGGCGAATATCCAATTATGCGACACATGATGAATTTAGAATCTGTAATTTCTTATGAAGGAACCCACGATATTCATTTATTAATAACCGGAATGGATATTACGGGTTTAAATGCTTTTCAATAATAAAAAATTATATATTTTTTAACTTTAGAAGAAAGTTTTTGGCCACCCGCCAAAATACTTGTCTTTTCTAACCTTTTTTCGCATTATTAATTGAACCTGAAGCTCACTATTCAATAGAGATTGAGTTAATTACTTAGACCTTACAATTTGAAAAAAACCTGCAAATACTTCATTTTCTTCAATTGTTGTTCCCTTATAACTCTTTTTCCCACTTGATGGTTTTACTTTTACTGATCCAAGTTTGGAAGAAGGCACAGTAAGAACATAATAATAGGTGCCATCAGAATACTTATCACCACTCCAGTTATTTACGTAATTAGAAGTTCCATAAATTTTATTTCCAAAGCGATTATAAATTACCAATGAGCTACCAGGAAATTCATCCAAATTTTCAATAAAAAAAGTTTCGTTTATTAAAGATCCTTTACTATCCGGAGTAATAATATTAGGAATATTTAATAAACAGTTTTGCGCAACATTAACCATTAGCTGTTCATTCTGAGTGTTTCCGCAATTATCCAGCACGTTAATTGTATATAAACCTTCTGCTGATACAATAATATTAGCATTGGCTGTTTCTGCCGCATTTATTGTATCTATGCCATTGCTTGTCCACAAATAAGTTAATGGTTGCGCACCACCTGTTGTTACTACATTTAAATTTATAACATCCTCCGGACAAGCGGTAACATCATTTCCTACAGTTAATCCAAGTGGAAGAGGAATATTTAATGTAATGGAAATACTATCAGTATTATTTGGTGTAGGATCCGGACTATCTGCACAAGCATCGGATACAGTGATTGTATAAGTTGTGCTAACTAAAGGAGTTACTGTTTGATTGTTTGTAGGTATTCCATTTGACCAACTATACGTATAAGGCTGCAGACCACCAGTTGCATTAACCAATAAATTCACCGGCCCCACTGTACAATTTAAAATAGTATCATTACTGATATAAGTTAATAATATTGGAGATAATTCAGAGATATAAAGTGCAGCATTTGCATTTAAAGTACAGGCTCCTGTTAGGTTAATTGAAAGAAGAATAGTTTCCATAGTTTCCCCGGCACCATCAACTAATCCATTTATACAATAGGATAAAGAATCCTGCCCGGCAATAAAATTAAGCTGTGTAGGCAAAGCCGGACTATAATCAACCCCGTTAGTAGCGGTGCCGCCAATAGTTAAGGTATAGCTTGCAGCTTCAGATATATTAATCATTCGTACAAAATAAATACAAGCTTGGCCGCAGCCTTCATAAAAGGTAGAATCATTTGCAGAACCAATAATCACTGAGGCGGTGATTACAGGAATAGGGAAAAGTGAAACAGTTACGCTATCAATAACGGCAGGTGTTGGGTCGGTCGGAGAACCATTACAAGCATCATTAACCGTTACCATGTATGTTGTATTTGATGTTGGGTTCACTGTTGGGTTTGAAGTTGTTCCTGCCCCATTTGTCCATAAATAAGTATATGGCTGAACTCCTCCTGATATATTTGTTAATAAAGTTACAGGAGCAAGCATATTACATAGCGTTGTATCGTTGCTGATTGAAGTAATTAATATTGGAGTTAGTTCAGACATATAAAGTGCAGCATTTGCATTTAAAGCACATACTCCTGAAAGATTGAATGAAAGGAGAATAGTTTCCATAATTTCTCCAGTACCATCAACTAATCCATTTATACAATAAGATAAGGAATCCTGTCCGGCTGCAAAAGAAATCGTTGTTGGCAACGCCGGACTATAATCAACCCCATTAGTAGCGGTGCCGCCGATAGTTAATGTATAGGTTTCAGCTTGTAAAATATTAATCATTCGAACAAAATATATACAAGCCTGTCCACAGCCTTCATAGAATGTAGAGTCATTTGCACTACCATAACTTACTAAGGCTGTGATTGAAGGAATAGGGGAAATGGAAACAGTTACGCTATCAATAACGGCAGGTGTTGGGTCGGTAGGAGAACCATTACAAGCATCATTAACCGTTACGATGTATGTTGTATTTGTTGTTGGGTTCACTGTTGGATTTGCTATTGCTCCTGCCCCATTTGTCCATGAATAAGTATATGGCTGAACTCCTCCTGTCACATTTGCTAATAAAGTTACAGGAGCAAGCATATTACATAGTGTTGTATCGTTGCTGGTATTTAGCAGGATGGGTGTGTATTCATTTAAATAAACTGTTACTGAACTAGATGGCGGAATACAAAGGCCTGTTCCTTGCGCAGCTATTGTTAAAATAATTGACTCAAATCCTTCAACACTTCCATCCAAAAGTGCATTAAAACAGATCGAAATAGAATCTTGCCCGGCAGCAAAGATAAATTGGGTAGGGAGAGGCGTTCCAATGCCTGCATTAACTTCATAATAATCAGTACCATTAACAGCTGTTCCGGTTATTCCAACATTAATAGTATCGGTACTTGTGATGTTCGCAGCCCTTATAAAATAAAGGCAAGCCGTACCACAGCCTTCATAAAGAATAGTATCGTTAGATCCACCATAACTAATTTCTGAAATGATAGCTACACCAGAACTAGCAAAACTTCCCGCCTCCAAAAAAACTCCTGAATCAAGAACATCATCGCCACCATCGCCAATGGCTATTTTGATATGATATGTTTGCCCGCATTGCACAGCCGAAATAGCTGTTAATGGTACTGTAAAGCCATCATACTGGATAGTTGCCCCATCAGCAGCTGTTCCCGATCCCCATCCATCACCATTATCAAAATAATATGCACTATTGGTGTTTAAATTTAAATTAAACATTGTAACAGGTAGTGTTGTGCCAGGTATTATAGCAATGTTTTCTGAATTATTGCTATATGGCCCTGCTATTCCGGGCCCACTAATAAAAAAACCAAAACCATCGTTAATCCCTCCGGGCAAAGAACTGACAAACTCCATATACTCTTCCGATCCAAAAACATAACGAAATTTTACCGTATCGGAAGTTGGAACAAAATCAAATTCCAATATAGTAGCATCAAAACTTGTTGTAGGTGACATTATTAAGTCCAAGTCAGGGTCACCAGGTAAAAAATTTCCTAGGGATGAGCTTCCGTTATTATTAGGGCCAACAGCATTGGCAAGGTCTCCGCAAGTTAAGAGGACACCTGATGTAAAACCAATATTGGAACTTGATCCATTAAATGAGCCACTGGAAATTAAATTGCCATTGTATGTGATATTACTTGCCGTTACACCCGAACCTAATAATACATTTTGCACCAATTGGCTTGGCGTCATACTGCCATTAACTGTTAATTGCGCACTTGCTGTCCAAATTAAAAAAAACGAAATTAAACTTAGATAGATTTTTTTAAAAATGTTTTTGTTTAAAATCATTAAAATAATATTAAGATAGTTTCTAAAAATTGATTTTTTTAGTCATGTTCATAATTTTTCTAACTCCTCTATATTTTTATCTCAATAAATGAATAAAACCTTTGGTTGTGGATTCTGCGCCATCAAAAGCTTTTGAGGCAAGCACATAATAATAAACACCTACTTTGCATAATAAACCACTAGTAGTTCGACCGTTCCAGCCTTCATTTAACTTTGTTTGTTCATAAATTAAAATACCCCAACGGTCATAAATTTTGCAATTTAATGTCGTCATATTTTTTGTTGAAATTTTAAATACATCATTTACTCCATCTTCATTTGGAGAAAACACTGTTGGCACTATAATTTCACCAAGCAGTGGAGGTGCCATCGTAAGTCGAAATACTGCAATTACAGTATCTTGTTGCGTAAAAGATACAGAAACAGAATCTACCAAAGTGGAAGGTAAAAGCGTGTGGTTTTGAATCTCCCAATGATCAAATACATAGCCAGTATTAGCGATGGCTCTAAAAACAGTTTCCATACCTCCAAAATATGGTGCTTGATACATATAAGTAGATGGAGTCATGCTATTTATTTTTATTTTCCCAGCCCCTGCTGGCTGCACATCTGCTGCAATAGTATAAGGCCCTGATAATGTATAACAATCTATAAGCCCTTGCGTCATTGCGTTACATCTTGCGCTGATATCGGATCTAAAAGAAGCTGCATTCGCTTGCCAATCGCTAAATAAACCGCCCCATTTATTGCAATGTTCTTGCATTTCGGGTTGAATAACAGCTATCATACTATCATATAATGGAAGCGTGAAATCGCAGTTCAGAGTACTATTCATTAAATCAATATACCTGGCTTGGTAATATTGTTTAAACTCTGGATTTGCCAATAGTGAATTTAATATTGTTGTATGCCCTTGTCCACCGGGGTCTGGTAAAGTTTCAACATCACAAGGATCTGCAGTTGGTGAAGGATTTGGAATTCCTGTATAATTAATATAATGACCCATGATTGCATCTAAATCCCAAAGCGTATAACGCCATTTTTTTTTATCTCCCGCGGCATTTAATCCCCTCCACCAGGCTGTATTCCAATCCAACCAATCGGAGGTTACTAACCATGAATTAAAAACGAAATAATCGACAAAGCTTTTCACATTAAAAAGAGAATCTACATAATTATAATTTGTTTGCACAGCCATATTGTTCGCAATAATATAGTTTTTTAATGCATCCCAATCAATTTGAGCCTGTGCTCCACCATAGGCACTCCAGGTGCCACCCCAAGTTTGTAAATATTGAAGGTCCTGCTCTGGTTGATCATAATAGAAGTTGGTAAAATCGGAGTCGTCTACTTTTTCACGTATATCGTAAACTCCCCAATACTGGCCATTCATATAAACAACAGCGGGTGCCCATGATCGTTCATCCAGGTTTAGGTTCCCTCTTTGTGATAGTGTATGCGCATAGGCATCACGGATATGCGCTCCCCCTGTTTCAGAAGGGAAATTGTCGTTTGCTGCTGCTTTAAAAATAATTCTTTGAAAAGAATTGCGACTTTTATTGCTAAAAATATTATAGTTGACAGCGTTATTATATCCAAATTCATCTTTTGAAATATAATCGAAGCCTCTTTGATTATAAGCCCAAGAATCATTGCCATGTTCATTTGTTTCACCATTTGTTTCAGCAACTTGTATTTTAGCTTCATTAAAATATTCCAGTCCCGTTTCAGACGTAATTTGGTTGCCATTTAACAGGTCGTCTATGAGGTCACCATAAACAGATACAACCGCTACTGTATGGTTGATATTTATAAAATAGGTATTACTTTCAACAAAACTTTCAGGCACCAATGCATTTGAACTAAATACTTTTGCTCTTAAAACAGTGGTGGCAGAAATTATGATAGGTACAGCATAAATTGCAGATGCTAAAGTTGGAATAGAACCATCGGTAGTATAATAGATTGAAAGTCCGCTACCAATTGCTGAAATTGAAACTGTTTGCGCTGTAGTATAAAATCCAGCAGCAATATCCATTATAGGTCGAGTGGCATATTCTAAATTCGCCCCTGTATTAGCGGCGCCAGGTGATGGGCTAGTGAATAAGCCCCAGGTTACATTTCCGTCAGTTGTCCGGCCTCTTGAGTGGTTACTTTGAGTTGGATTTAATGTCATAGAATCGATAATAGTACCTGAAGCATCCGAAAAAACAAGCGCTTCGGGCTTAGTTTGCGTAAGTTTAATTCCCGCATGAACATCTGGCCCCAAAACGGTATCTTTACCTGAAGCCCAAATTATTAAATACCCATTTGCAGGAATAGAAACCCCTGTTGGGATTTTCCACTTTGTAGGATTACTAATTTTATCGCTTAAATAATAGCCACTTAAAGAAATGGCCCCTCCACCTGCATTAAATAACTCTATCCAATCAGGTGAATCAACGTAATTGTCATAAATAGTACTGACATTAGAACAGGAAAATTCATTTATCATTACCTGGCTACTTCCTTGATTGAGAAAACCAAAAAATACAATAACTAGTAATATTATATGTTGTTTTTTTTTCAAAATAAAACCTTGTTTTTTTTATTAGTAGAATTATTAAAATAAAAACCTAGTTCCAACATAAAATACTTAAACTATTTATAAGGAGGTCTAAATTTCCAGTTTAACCAATTATCTAATTACACACTTAACATCTTTAACGAACTAAAGTAACACTTCCTGTCCGCGTAATTTTTTTGCCACTTGCGCTCTCCAAATCAAATGTGCAAATATAAACAGTGGCTTGCCCTGTCTCCCCTTTATATGTACCATCCCAGCCGTTACGTATATCAAATGTTTCAAAAACTAGTTGGCCCCATCGGTTAAATATTCGCATTCGATATGATTTTATACCTGCCCCATAACCACTGAAGAAATCATTTTTTTCATTTTTATTTGGGGAGAATGCATTAGGGAAATAGAAATAGAAATCAGGCAAAACAATAATTGTTTGGGAAGTAGTATCCGAGCAATCATTTTGATTTGTTGAAATGAGCTTAACAACATAGGTCCCTTCATTTATATAAAAATGTTGGGGGTTTTTATCTGTAGAAATAGAATCTTCCGAGTTGTCGCCAAAATTCCAATAATAAGAAACAGCTCCTGAAGAACTATTGTCAAATGCCAGGGTTTGGTTAGTTGTAAATGTATATTGAAAATTTGCATTTATGGGGTAAACAGTAATATTTACACTATCTGTAATTATAAAACCACAATTATCCTCAACTGTTAATATATAAATTGCCGAATTTTGGGGTTGAATACTAAAAGAATCAAGGGAAGTAATATTTGGTGACCACAAATACTTATAATTGGGCAAGCCCTCAGTAACTTCGGCATCAATGAATAAATTCCTTCCCCCACAAATTGTTGTATCATTGTTAAGTTTTAATTCCATAGGGATGTAAGGAACAAAATTCACAGTGCAGCTATCAATTGCAATATTTCCACAACTATCGGTTACTGTAACTATATAGGTTGTAGTTATTGAAGGATTGATGTGAATAGTATCCTTTGTGCCTGATGAATTTGTCCAGCTATAAGAATAGGAACCTATTGCTACACCTCCAAATGTAGTGGCTGTCAAAAATAAATTTTCTGGAGGACACATAAGGGATGTGTCATCATTTAAACTTACTTTTAATGGAGGAGTATCTATGATGTATATTGTTTTGTAGAGGGTGTCACTGCCACCACAAGTGCTTGTTGCAAACAGTGAAAGCAAAACCGTTTCTGTTCCTTCAATTAATAAGTCGGGCAAGGAGATAATTTTTACAGAGGCTGTATCCTGACCGATAGCAAAATTAATGCTATCAATTATAGAGGAATAATCCAAACCATTATCGGCAGTGCCACTTAATGAAAAGTGAAAAGTCTCTGCAGTTGAAGTATGCGCCAATCCTCTATCAACTAATAAATATGCAAAACCACAACCTTCATAAACTGTGCTATCATTATCTAAAAGACCACCACCAAAATTTGATCCTGTTGTTAAGTTTGGAGGCCCAGAACTAGCAAAACTCCCAGCCTCTAAAAAAACACCTGAATCCCAACTACCATCACCGGCATCAGCAATTGCTAACTTAATATGATAGCTAGTGCCACATTGCACTGGTGAAATAGCCGTGAGCGGAATAGTAAAGCCATCGTATTGAACCGTTAAGCCTGCCGGAATTTCGTTGTCAAAATAATAAGAAGGATTTGATGTAGCATTTACATTGTTTATAGATACAGGGGTAGAGGTTCCCGGAATTAATGCAATATTTTGGCTGGTGTAATTTCCTCCAGCTGGGTTAATACCAGTAATAAAAAAACCAAATACATCATTAAAAGAGGAATTTGCAAATTCCATGTATTCTTCTGAACCAAAAACATATTTAAATTTAATGGTATCTGACATGGGTATAAAATCAAATTCCAATATGGCTGCATCATACAAAGTGTTCGTTGCAATACCTACCAATGCAGGGTCAGTAGAAGTAAGTCCTGAGCCACCATTGCTTAAACTACCGCTATTGTTTGCCCCATCCGCTACACTAACACTGCCGCTAGCTAATATTACACCTGCAGCTAAGCCGATATTGGATGTCGCACCAATAAAGGAACCAATAGCAGTTGCGCCTCCATTATAGGTGATGTTAGAAGCTGTTATACCCCCTCCAAGTAAAATGTTCTGCACCAATTGAATGGGAGTTAATGCTGTACTTGTTGTTAATTGAGCTTTTATAGATGACGGCAGGTCAATTATAAGTATTATAACAAAACAAAAACAGCGTAATATATTAAATTTCATCATTATAAATTAATCTTTATGTTAAGATTGATAAACAAATATAGGAAAATAAATTAAGAATAATACTTCCAATTTTTTTAAAAAAAATCCGACAAAAATCAGACATTAAGCACTCATTTTAAGTTATTGATATGCCTATGATGTTAATTTTAATAAAATAGTTGCATTGTTTTTTAAAAAATAGTTCAGCCCCAAAAATAATATAAACATACTATTTGTTATAAATTACGATCCATTCTTTTATAAAACAACAGCATAACAACTATAAATATAATGGAAGCGCCTATTCCAAAATAATTTAAATCATTAATTAAAACTTGTAGTATTTCCTTTGTAAAAAAGGAAATTACAAATAAATGCACCCCCCATCGTTTCATATGCCATACACCAATTAGGGATATGAAATTGGCTGCAACAATCAAACCTAATATTGCGGGATACCAGCTGCCTAATTTTTTCATGGAAGGAGAAAAAACAGCAGGGAAACTAAATACAATCCAGATAAATCCTAAAACACATACAATTGAAAGAAATTTAGGTCTTTTGTTGATAATATATTCCATTAAAAAATTGTCGATTAATTAATATGTATGTTTTTTGATAAAAATGTTTTAAAACTAATTTGATCGAATAGCCTCTACAGGATCTAGTTGTGAAGCACTGTAGGAGGGGATAAATCCTGAAATTATCCCAATCAAAACAGAAATTGTAAATCCTAAAATAATATTGGATTTGCTTAATTCAATCTCCATACCAAATGAATCTCCAGCAAGTTTTGTTATTGCAAAAACAATTAATAGACCAATTATGCCACCAATCAATGATAAAAATATTGACTCAAATAAAAATTGCAATAAAATAAAATAATTTTTTGCACCCAAAGATTTTTGAATACCAATGATATTCGTTCGCTCCTTTACAGAAACAAACATTATATTGGCAATACCAAATCCACCAACAAGTATTGAAAAACCACCTATTATCCAACCAGCAATGCCTACTATATCAAATAAACTATCAAATTCTTTAGAAATTAGACTAGTTTGATTTAATGAAAAGTCGGCTTCTGATAAAGGCTTTAACTTGTGTATGGAGCGAATTAATCCAGTTAATTCATCTATCAAATCTTGATTGCTTACTCCTGATTTTGCTCTTACCATTATCTGTGGATCAAGATTTTCGTTGCGTATGTCAATTATACTTCGAGCGTAATTTACTGGAACGAGAACTTGCGTATCCGGACTGCCCCCCAAAATGCTTTCTCCTTCTTTTTTAAATACTCCTATAACAGTAACTTTGGCCCCGTTTAATTTTATAGCTTTCCCTAAAGGGCTTTGATTAATAAATAAAGCTTTTGCCAATACATCACCAATGATAGCCACGGAGCGCCCAGCAGAAGACTCCATTTCAGTGAAATAACGACCTGAAGAAATTTCGAAATTTTTTACTTTTTCGTATTGATGTGAGGCGCATATCGCGGTTACGTTTTCAATGCTATTACTTTTATGCTTGATGGTTATCTCGGCGCTGATTAGGAATGCTGCAGATTGCGCACTCTTGCATTTGCGCGTAATTACATCTAACTCATTATAATCAGGTAATGGGCGTTTCATGTATTTCCACCATGGATAATTTTCTTCAAATGTCCAGGGCCACTTTTGGATAAAAACTACATCATCTCCCAAACTCTGAACACTCTTACGAAGATTAAGTTCCAATGAATCTACAACAGTAAATACAGTGATAATTGCAAAAATTCCAATTGTTATCCCTAACAAGGAAAGAAATGTTCTTAACTTATTAATAGTTAATGCTTTTATGGCAAAAATAATACTCTCCTTAAATAAACTAATAAAAATCATAAAATATGAAGGTGTCTAAATTAAACAAATGTAATAATAAATTATTTTACGATTTTAAAGAATAATATTGGCAATATTATAAAACGATAAACCAAAATAATTTAAAAACCAATAAAAGTTTTATCTTTGCAAAAAATGAATATAGTATACCTCATATTGGGTGGAAATGAAGGCAATGTGTTACAAACCCTTCAAAAAACAGAACAGTTAATATCCGAAAATGTAGGGGAAATTGTTAATAAATCTCACGTTTTTGTTACAAGCGCATGGGGTAATACCAATCAGCCAGATTTTTTGAATCAAGTGTTTTGTTTAAATACAAAATTGTCTGCAACCATATTATTACAAAAATTAATATCTATAGAACTAAAATTGGGTAGGGTTCGTAAAGATATTAAGTGGACAGAAAGAACAATTGATATTGATATTTTATTTTATAATAATGATATAATTGAAACCGAGGCATTGAAAATTCCACACCCATTGTTAATAGAACGTAAATTTGTTTTGGTGCCATTGGCAGAATTGGCGCCTAAATTTATTCACCCAATATATAATAAAAATATTGAAACTTTGCTAGTAGAATGCAATGATAAACTTGAAGTAATGAAACTCCTTGTAACGAATGGATAAAAAAGAATTGCTTTATAACTTTATTGCGATTGAAGGGAATATAGGTGCAGGCAAAACTACCCTCTCAAAAAAGCTCGCTAATGATTTTAATGCCCGTTTAATTTTGGAGCAATTTGCAGAAAACCCTTTTTTACCAAAATTTTATACCACACCAGAAAAATATGCTTTTCCGCTCGAGCTGTCCTTTTTGGCAGAACGTTACCAGCAGTTAAAAAACGAACTGGGCAAGCAAGATATGTTTAGTCCTGGAATCGTTTCAGATTATTTTTTTTTAAAGTCATTAATTTTCGCAAAGGCTAACCTGGCGCACGACGAATTCGGCCTTTATTCTAAGCTCTTTCACATCATAAATGATTCCTTGCCTAAGCCTGATTTATTTGTATACCTTTATCATGATGTAGATCGATTGCAAGAAAACATCAAAAAGCGCGGAAGAGTTTACGAACAAAATATCTCCACTGAATACCTTTTGAAGATTCAAACTACCTATTTCGACTTTATTAAACAACTAAAGGATTTCCGTATTTTGGTTATAGACGTTAATTCAATAGATTTTGCTAATGACAATGCACATTACAAACAAATGATTGAAATTATAAATAAACCATATAAAGTAGGTATAACAAGGATAAGGGCATAAAGAATTGCCAGGTAATAAAATAAAATAAAATTAATTACATAAAAAGACAGATTGTTTGAAATTTTAATTATTTTTGCGCAACTTATTGAGAAAAGTAAAATATATATCTAAGAACTAAAAAATAAAATGAAAAATCTATCTTTACAAACTATTGGTTTAGCGTTTATCACAACTGTTAGTTTAACTTCTTGTGATGGACTTGCTAAATTAGTTAAAAATGCAGGCAAAATAAGCTATAAAGTAACTCCAGATCCAATAGAAATGCATGGTGATAGCATTTCACTTAGTGTAAGTGGAACTTTTCCAATAAAAATATTTCCTAAAAAAGCTACTGTTACAACTACCCCTGTTATAAAATATGATGGTGGAGAAAAAGCTTTGAAACCGATAATACTAATTGGAGAAAAATTAGAAGGTAATGGACAAAAAATAAAAAAAGCAGAAGGAGGAAGCTATACTTATACTTCTGAAAAATTCGCATACACACCTGAAATGAAAAAGGCTGTTTTGGAATTAAGAGTTGAAGGCCAAGTTAAGAAAAAAGTAAAAAGCCTACCATCAGTAAAAATTGCTGACGGAACTGTAGTTACGCCATTGTTAGTAAAAAGTGATGGAAAGGGAATAATGGCAAAAGACAAACTTGTTAGAACAATTCAAAGATCTCAATCGGCAAATATTTTCTTCACAATAAATCAATCTCAAGTTCGACCGGCAGAAATGAAAAGTGATGAGTTAAAAGCTTTTAAGGAATTTATAACAGCTGGCATTGCAAAATCTTTCGTTTTTAAAAATATAAATTTATCAGCATATGCTTCTCCTGACGGAGAATTAACTTTAAACAGCAGCCTTGCAGAAAACCGTGCAGTAGAAGCTGCTAAAGCTATGATGGCGATGTTTAAAGACGAGAAAACGAAGTTAGATGTTGCAACAGCAGATGCTTTTTATAATAAAGTTACTACAGCCGAAGATTGGGATGGTTTCAAAAAAGCAATAGAAAACTCTTCTATTCCTGATAAAGATTTAATATTAAGAGTATTAACAATGTATCCAAATGGGGAGACACGTGAAAAAGAAATCAAAAATTTATCGAAAACATATGTTGAAGTTGCAGATAAAATTTTACCTCAATTACGTAGAGCAGTTCTAACATTGAATGCAGAAGAAAAAGGAAGAACGGATGAAGAAATAAAAGCTTTAGCTACAACCACTGCTGAAGGATTATCAATTGAAGAACTTCTTTTTGCAGGAACTCTAACGAATGATTTAAATACTAAATTAGAGATCTACAAAAAAGCAGAATTAAAATATTCAAGTGATTGGAGAGCGTTTAATAATTTGGGTAATGTTTATTTATTGCAAAATAAATTGAACGAAGCTGAAACTCATTTTAAAAAAGCTATTGAACTTTCTCCTAAAAATGAAATTATTAATAATAACTTAGGAATTATTGTACATTCGAAAGGTGACCGTAAAGCTGCTATGGAATTATACAAGTCAGCTTTAAGTGCGGGTCCGGAAGTAAATTACAATATTGGTATTATTGAAATTCAGAATGGTAATTATGCTTCGGCAATTTCTAATTTTGGTAATTTCAATACTTTTAACTTAGCGCTAGCTAAATTATTAAATAAGAATGCGGATGGCGCCATTTCAACAATTGATGGCTCAACGGAAAAAGATGCTGCAATTTCTTTTTATTTAAAGGCAATATGTGGTGCTCGTCAAAACAAAGCTGATTATATAACTAGCAACTTGAAAACTGCGATACAAAAAGATGCTTCCTTTAAAGCTTTAGCTAAAGATGATGCTGAATTTATTAAGTTTCGTGAAAATGAAGAGTTCAAAGCGATTGTAAACTAAAAAATAGTGGGTTGTTTTCCCTGCTAAATTATTTAAAGAAATAATATTTATTTTGAAGAATAAAAGACCTCGATGATATATTATTGCCGAGGTCTTTTAAATTATTTGAACGCTATTTTATAAATAGTTTTATTTAATAAAAAAAGAATTTATACAGTTTTCTTAGTTTATTGAAAGATTTTTAATATCAATAAATGAAAAATTTTAAATAAAAATGAGTCATTATTTTTCTAAATATTGATTACTTTAAATAAATTATCTAATTTAGGTAAAACTTTACTAGCTATAAAAAGACGTATCTCTAAAAAATATTTATATTTGTAATAAAGTAAAAAATACTTTGGCACAAGTTTTGAAGTGTAGTCATAGTTAAATATTTTTCTTATTTTTGACACAAAGAAAATAAGTATTTTAATAAAGTATATAATTTAATTGGAAATAATAAAAACACTAATCTTATGAAAAAAGCTATTTTAAAAATTGTACCAGCAGTTTTGATGTTAACCATGTTATCACTAACAGCTGTATCGCAATCATTCGAAGGGATTATCGAATTCAAAAAAGGATCGTCTACTGATACAATTAATTATGTGTATTATATTAATAGTACTAATTTGGTGCGGATTGACGAAATTGGAAGTAAGTCAAAAAAAGTAGAAGGCTCTTTCTTAGTAAATCTAACAGCAAAAAACATGAAGTCGATAAATCATGACCGTAAACTTTATATGGAGCAGCCTCCCTCTGCACTGCCTATTATTAAAGGTGTATGTACAGTTACAAAGGGACAAGGGGTGAAAAACATTCAAGGGTACAAATGTGTTGAGTATATTGTTACAAATAATACAGAAAACACAATAATTACTTATTGGCTTGGAGATGGTAAATTTGCATTCTTTGAAAAATTATTGCGTCAATTGAATCGTAAAGACAAAGCTTCTGTTTATTTTTTGCAAATACCCGACGTAAAAAATTTATTCCCTATGCTTTCTATTCAAACTAACCTAGCTGGTAAGGAAGTAGGTCGTTTAGAAGTTACTAAAATTACAAAAAAAGTTGTTGAACCATCCTTATATGAAATACCAAAAGGATATAATAAATTTGAGAAATAATAGCAGCATTTATACCATCATTAAAAAAGCCCTTCAAACTTATTTGAAGGGCTTTTTTAATGATGGTATATTATTGAAAAGAAGTATAACTATATTTTAATGCCATATAAATAATTAAACTCCCTCACTTAATTCTAACCAGCGTAATGATTTTTCATCGAGCTGAGAAATTATTATTCCAATACGGGCGGTCCATTTTATAATATCTTCGTGATTGTTTGTAGCTGAATTTAAATCTTCAGTAATTTTTAATTTTTCAGCCTCTAATTTAGCTATTTCTTTTGCTAGCTCTTCAAATTCAAACTTTTCTTTAAAGCTTAACTTTTTAGTAGGAACTAAATTGTTTAATTTATCGAAGGGCTTAGCATCTATGAAACTTGCTGAAGTAATAATTTGTTCTTTAATAGATTTGTCGTTTATTTTATCTTCTCGTTCCTTTTTCTCTCTATATTCAGTGTAATTTCCAGGGAAATCACGAACATTACCTTCTCCTTCAAAAACAAACAAATGGTCAACCATTTTATCCATAAAATAACGATCATGCGTAACAACTAGCAAGCACCCTGGAAAGCTTGTTAAGAAATCTTCTAAAACACTTAGCGTTACAATATCTAAATCATTTGTTGGTTCATCAAGGATCAAAAAATTTGGATTTGTAATCAAAATTGTCATTAGGTATAATCTTCGTCTTTCACCACCACTAAGTTTGGACACAAAACCAAACTGTACTGACGGTGGAAATAAAAACTTAGTAAGCAATCCAGATGCGGAAAGTTTAGAGCCATCTGCCAAAGGAATAAATTCTGCGATATCTTTAACGACATCTATCACACGTTTGTCTTCATTCTGCTTTAAGCCTTCTTGAGAATAATAGCCAAAAACAATAGTTTCACCAGTAGAAATATTACCAGAATCGGGGACATCCAAATTCATTACCATATTCAAAAAAGTAGATTTCCCTACTCCATTTTTACCAATTACCCCAATTTTTTCACCCTTTTTAAATATATATGAAAAGTCATTTACAATTTTTGTGTCGCCAAATGATTTCTTAATTTTATCAAATTCCAATATTTTCCCACCGATACGAGCCATTTTAACACCCAACTCTAATTTCTCTTCGGTTTGCTTGCTAAAGGCTTTGTCTTTTACTTCATAAAAAGAGTCGACTCTATATTTTGCTTTTGTCCCTCTTGCTCGCGGCATTTTCCGAACCCACTCTAATTCTCTTTTATATAAATTTTTTGCTTTATCAATTTCACTATTTTCCATCGTTTCTCTTTCGGCTTTTTTCTCAACAAAATATTGGAAATTGCCTCTGTAATGAAAAAGCTTAGCCGCATCAATCTCAACAATTTCAGTACAAACGCTATCTAAAAAATAACGATCGTGTGTTACAAGCAATAGCGTAAGATCTTTAGACACAAGATAATTTTCTAACCATTCAATCATTTCAACATCCAGATGGTTGGTAGGCTCGTCAAGGATCAATAAATGAGGTTCATCAATAAGAACTTTTGCTAAAGCCACTCTTTTTTTTTGTCCACCAGAAAGTGTTGAAATTTTTTTATCGAGGAAAGCAATTTTTAAACGTTGTAAAATTTCATGAACTTTCGCTTCAAAATCCCAAGCTTCTAGTTTATCCATTTGTGCACTGCATAATTCAAGCTGCAAAGATGTTTGGTCATTATACTCTTTTTCAAATTCAGTTAATGCAGCTTCGTAATCACGAACAGCATTAAGCATAGGATTATCAGAATTATAAATTGCTTCAACCACAGTGCTGTTTGGATCAAAAGTTGGGTTTTGATCTAAATATGTAACAACAATATCCTTGCGAAATGTTACAGTGCCAAAATCTGCAATTTCTTTTCCTGTGATAATTTTAAGAAGAGTTGATTTTCCGGCACCATTTTTAGCTATTAAAGCCAAGCGGTTACCTTGATTTAAGCCAAAACTAATTTTATCAAATAATACTTTTGATCCGTAGGATTTTGAGACGGATTCTATAGATAGATAGTTCAATATATTGGATATTTAGTTATTTGAATAGAGGATATTTACAAAAAATAATTATAAGTAAAATTGAATTTATAAATGATATGTTAAATTAACATTGCTAATTAAATTATAAATTGAATTATTTTAAAAATTATTTTTTCAATTTACAAAAATTCCGTTCTAAAATTTAAACCAGTAATCGTAATAAAAATTTGTAAGGTAGTAAAAAGGACTTAATTATAGGGTTTTTCATTTATATTTTGAATTTACGTTTACGTTTACGTTACGTTTACGTTAAGAGAAATTAATAATAATTGTTTTCTGCCAAATAGTTTTTAACATAATCTTTTACTCCCTCTTCCAATGTATGGAACGGTTGTGAAAAGCCTATCGATTTTAATTTGCTCATATTGGATTCTGTAAAATATTGGTATTTATTACGAATATCAGCAGGTGTATCAATAAATTTAATAGCAGGTTTTTCATTTAATGTTAAAAAAACATTTCTTACCAAGTCAAGGAAGCTGCGAGCTTTGCCAGAACCTAAATTATAAATGCCAGAATCTTTGCGATGGTGCAATAAAAAATAACAAACATCAATTACATCCTTTACATATACAAAATCACGCAATTGTTCACCATCCTTATAATCATGACGATGGGAACGGAATAAATTAGCATATCCATCTTTCTTAATTTGATTAAATGAGTGAAGAATTACGGATGCCATCCTTCCCTTGTGATATTCATTTGGGCCATAAACATTGAAAAATTTTAATCCTACCCAAAAATATGGTTTTGTAGTTTGCGCCAATGCCCACTTATCAAATTCATTTTTTGAATCCCCATAAGGATTTAATGGTTTTAATTTTTCGATAATGTCCTCATCATCATTATAACCATACTCTCCCATTCCATAAGTTGCGGCAGACGATGCATATACCAAAGGCAAACCAAATTCAACACATAAGTTCCAGATATTTTTAGAGTAATTCAGATTGAGGCTATCAAAAATTTCTTTATTAAACTCTGTAGTATCAGTTCTTGCACCAAGATGAAACACAAATTGAACCAGTCGTTGATTTTCTCTCAACCAATGAATAAAATCATCACGATGTATTTTTTGTGAATACTTTTTTCGATCCAAATTTTTTAATTTTTCAGGATTAGAAAAGTTATCCACTAGGATAAGATCAGTAAAGCCTTCCTTAGCTAATTTACTTACCAAACAACTTCCAATAAAGCCTGCGGCACCTGTTACAATAATCATAATAAATATTTTGAGGTATTAGAATTATTAAATTTTAATTTCGTGTTAAAATAATTATAAAAATATATTTTCTTGTATTCTTTTAATCAATCCTTTTTCTTGAGCTTTGTCATATAATAATTTCAATGCTTGTTTACCATCGACTCCCAAGTCTAAAGAATAATTATTAACATATAATTCAATGTGCTTAAAAATTACATCATCACTCAATGATTGTGCATTTGCCTTCACAAAGTTACGACTAGAAATAGGGTTAGCAAAGGCGAATGCAACGCTATTGCGTAATATGCGATTAAATTTGTGTTTCAAATCATCAGGGAAATTACGCTTTATTACAATTCCGCCCAATGGAATGGGAGTGTTTGTTAATTTCTCCCAATATTCACCAAGGTCAATAATTTTTTTCAATCCCTTTTGTTCGAAAGTAAAACGATTTTCATGAATTATTAAACCAAGTTGAACTTTTCCAGATATCAAAGCATCTTCGATATCAGAAAAAAGCATTTCCACTTTGTTTTTTGCTTCGGGATATGCCAATGATAAAAGTAGATTAGCTGTTGTATATTTTCCAGGAATTGCAATTTGCAATTTAGAAAATGGAGATTTTAAATAAGTGTCGTCTTTTGCAATAAGCAATGGCCCACAATTTTTTCCAAGAGCACTTCCTGAATTTAATAGCTGATATGGTTTTGTGAGGTAAGCGTATGCGTTAAAACTTAATTTTGTAATATCTAATTCAGCATTAAATGCTTTTTGGTTTAGTGATTCCACATCTTCCATAAACACTTCAAATTCGAGTCCCTCTGTGTCAATTTTATTGTGAATAATCGCATCAAAAATGAAACAATCATTAGGGCAAGGACTAATACCTAAAGTTAGTTTAAGTGGTTTTTGGGCATTTTTAAAAAGCTGTTGAGAATCGGAGTTGGAATTAAAATTCATTTTTATTGAATGCGCAATTCTAAATTATTTAATTTTTTTTTTATCTTATAGATGTAGGTTATCTAATTGTTTTTATTAAATAAAAAACAATTAACACATACGAATTTCTGTTAAATAGTTTCGCCACATTTCATACCATTTAAAATAAATTACGATTATTTGATTAACTATCAGGTAACAAAATGATAATTATTATACTTTAAATTACTTTATTGTAAAAGTAGGATTTCTTTTGATTCGACTGTTTTATTTAGTTAACTAGAAAAATTATTTACTATATTTACATTCATTTTTAACTTTTAGACACAATGTTATTTCAAAACAGAGTTAACAAAAAGGAGCTTAAAAAAAAGATTCAAGAAGATACTACTAAACGCTGTACCATATCGTTTTACCGTTATGTTATAATTGAAAATCCGGAGGAACTGCGTAACAATTTGTTTGTTTCTTGGAACGAGCTTAGCATTTTTGGCCGTATTTATATTGCGCATGAAGGCATAAACGCTCAAATGTCAATACCAGAAGAACATTTCGAACTTTTCAAAAAAAAACTTAATGCTGACCTGCGTTTCGAAAAAATGGTATTTAAGATTGCCGTAGAAGATAATGGTAAATCTTTTTATAAATTAACTGTTAAAGTGAGGCATAAAATAGTAGCAGACGGCTTAAAGAATGGTGATTTTGATGTTACGAATGTTGGGAATCATTTAACTGCAAAAGAATTTAATAAGGCAATGGATGATGCTTCTACCATTGTTGTGGACATGCGTAATCATTACGAAAGTGAAGTTGGGCGATTTGTGGGTGCTATTTGTCCGGATGCGGATACTTTTCGTGAAGAATTACCCATTGTGATGAATGAATTGAAAGATAAGAAAGATAGAAAAATAATAATGTATTGTACTGGAGGTGTTCGTTGTGAAAAAGCAAGCGCATATTTAAAACATCATGGATTTAAAGATGTGAGTCAACTGCAGGGTGGCATTATAGATTATGTTCGACAAATAAAAGCTGAAAACTTACCTTCAAAATTTATCGGTAAGAATTTCGTTTTTGATGAACGTGTAGGAGAGCGTATTACCGATGATATAATTGCCCAATGTCATCAATGCGGTGCAGTTTGTGATACACATGTAAATTGCGCTAATGATGATTGTCATTTGCTGTTTATTCAATGTGAAAGTTGTTTTAAAAATACAAAAGGTTGTTGTACTGCGGAATGTATGCATATTGCTGACTTACCAATTGAAGAGCAGCGTTCCCTTCGTAAGGGCCGGAAAAAGACAGATTGCCTCTCTGTATACAAAAGCAGATTGCGTCCAAATTTAAAAGAGATTTTAGATAATAAGAGTTTGAAAGGATAAATTAAACAAATTAGTAATGTGTAAAATTTATTAACTGTTGGAAAAGAAGAAATTCGATAATAATATTGATATTAATTTTTTTATTTTTATTTAAGGCATTGTTAAAAAATATCTAATACATTTTGGCTTGTTCTTTTGCCCTTTTTCTGAGTTATAAAATCGTTAAATAGTTAAGTCTATTCGCACATGTCTACTGTCTCGGTCATCCAGACACTGGCTGACTATCGTGCCTTGAAAAAGAACAAAATTACTTTGCCAATTCTTTACCATTTATTTCTTAACAATGCCTAAGCCGTTATTTAAATTAGTCCCCTTTAGCTCCATTTTCAATCCAACATTGAATTAAATCTCTTTCCTCCTGTGTCATATTAGTTTTATTTCCTTGGGGCATTGTTTTAGTAATAACAGCCCTTACTAATATTCGTTGTGCATATTTAATTATATTCTTGTTATCGTCAAACATAATGCCGTTAGGGGCTATTTTCTGATTTTCATCAGTTGGATTAGCAGAGTGGCACTGAATGCATCTTTTTACCATAATTTCTTTAACTTGTGAAATATTTGAAGCTTGTCCTTCCTTACAAACTGATTTTTTTTGTGGCGATGTTAAAATTGCTAAGCCTATCATTCCAACAATTGCTAAAGGTAAAATCCAGATTGCTTTTTCCCCTTTCTCAATAAGGTTTAAATAATGCTTTACCAAAACACTAACTAATGATAAACCCATTAAAATAAACCAGTTTAAAACATTTCCATAAGTGCTTGGAAAGTGATTGCTTATCATAATAAAAATAACGGGCAAGGTAAAATAATTATTATGTAAGGATCTTAAAAGGGCTTTTTTAGCAAGTGCTGTATCTACTATTTTACCTTCCTTAGCAGCATTTACCATTGCTTTTTGGGAGGGGATAATAACTCTAAATACATTTCCAACCATGATGGTGCCGATAATTGCACCAACGTGAATATAGGCTGCCCTGCTACTAAAAACCTGTGTAAGGAGCCAAGATGCTCCAGTAATAAATAAAAATAATATTAAGCCAAATAGTAGTTTTTTTTGTGAAATTACAGATTTGCAAAGACTGTCATAAATCAGCCAGCTAATTAATAATGAACCTATTCCAATTAAAACGGCTGCTGTTGGTGAAAGGTCTAAAACAGAAGTATCAATTAAGTAAGCCTTTGCATCTAAATAATAAACAACTACTAACAATGTGAAGCCTGATAGCCAAGTAAAATAGGCTTCATATTTAAACCAATGCAGATCTTTTGGGACTTCGGAAGGAACAGCTTTGTATTTTTCAAGGTAGTAAACTCCTCCTCCATGCACCGCCCATAAATTACCTGCTATTTCATCTCTTAATCCTTTTGTACGATTTAAACTGTTTTCTAAAAAGTTAAAATAAAATGAAGCGCCTATCCAAGCTATTCCAAAAACAACATGTGCCCACCTTACTATTAAGTTAATCCATTCAACAGTATATGACTCTAAGGGTGTTCCACTAACAAAGCAATAAGAAGTATAAAAACAAACAATTATTAAGCTGCAGTAAAATAAAACAGATTTTACCTCTTTTAATTCATCAATTTTACTTTTAAATTTAGTATTTAAATTCAAATTACCATTTTTGGGCCCTGAATTTTCTTCATCGGTTAACTCTAATGCTTTTATAGCTATGTTTAATGCCGATATAATTAACAGTACAAAAGCAGAAGGAATTAATATAATTAAAAAATCATTTCTATTAAAGTGAGTGGTAAAAACTTCTGCAGCAGACAAGTCCCCTGCAAAAAACAAGAAAAATAAAAATAAAAATATTTTTGATGAAGAAACAACTTTCCGCATTAATGATGGAAACCTCCTGTTTATCATGTTTTTTACTTATGCTATTAAATTATTAATCTATTAATAAAAAATAATATTAAAACTTTGTTTTTAATGAAAACGGCATTTTTTTAAAAATAGAATTAAAACAAACAAATCATTTTTTTGAAATAACCGGCATCGATTATTTGTTTTATAAAAGCTTTAAATTAATTAAAATATTTTTAAAATATTTTTTTCAAATTTATTAAGCTTTAATAACACATTAATTTATTGCCTAAATATAGAAACAAGTTTAATACATTTGTAAAAATTGCATTATTATCATGAAAAATATATTACCAGATTTTGGCTTACATAGTACTAATGTTCTAATTAAAAACGAATTTCAGGATGCTACACTGTTGATTAAAGATGGTGTTATTTCAGATATTATTTTGGGTCAAATAGGAAACTCCGATTTTAAAATTGAAGAGTTGGGTAAATTAGTTGTAATGCCCGGCATCATTGATTCGCATGTTCATGTTAACGAGCCTGGGAGGACAGAATGGGAGGGTTTTCAGACGATCACTAAGGCGGCAATTGCAGGGGGAATTACTACATTGGTAGATATGCCTTTAAATGCTAGCCCGGTTACTACTTCTGCGCAGGCATTTTTACATAAATTGGAGGCTACTAAAGGTAAGCTGTATTGCAATTGTGGCTTTTGGGGAGGTATTGTACCTGATAATTTAGATCAATTAGAAGAATTAATTAAAGCAGGGGTATTGGGTATAAAAGCTTTTTTAACACATTCAGGCATCGATGAGTTCCCAAATATCAGTGCTTCCGAGCTTAAAAGAGCAATGCCTATTATAGCAAAATATAATATTCCATTATTAGCCCATGCCGAAATTGATGAAATGCATCCCGGTATTTTAGCATTTGAAAATAATCCTACAAATTACAATTCATTTCTTGGCTCTCGCCCAAAAGAATGGGAAGATAAGGCAGTAGAGCTGTTAATTGAATTGTGTGGAGAGTTTAATTGCAAAGTTCATATTGTGCACTTATCTTCAGCAAACAGCATTGAAAAAATTGAAATAGCAAAGGCAGATGGATTGCCATTATCAGTAGAAACATGCCCTCAGTACCTATACTTTAATGCAGAAACGATACCTGATAATAACACACTTTTTAAATGCGCTCCACCTATTCGTGAAAAAGAAAATAATGATAAACTCTGGGATGCTTTAAAAAGAGGAACAATAGATTTTGTTGTTACGGACCATTCACCAGCTACCCCAGAATTAAAAAGAGTAGAATCTGGTAATTTAAAGGAAGCGTGGGGAGGCATTGCTTCTATACAGTTTTCACTACCTGTTGTATGGACCGCAGCTAAAAAAAGAGGCTTTAACGTAAATGAAATTGCAATACTAATGTGTGCCAATACTGCTCAATTTATTGGTTATGGAAATACTAAAGGTAAGATAGAAAAAGGGTTTGATGCAGATTTAGTAGTTTGGGATCCAGAACAAAAATTTGTTGTCAAAAAATCGGATATTCATTTTCGCCATAAAATAAGTCCTTATATCGGCGAGGAGCTTTATGGCGTTGTTAAACAAACTTATGTAGGAGGTAAAAAGGTTTATGAAAACATGCAGGATGGAAAGACAGTTGAATTTTTCATATCTTTACCACAAGGGAAATTACTCATTAAAAACCAATAATTTAATTTAATAAATGATGACAGAAAAAAAAATTGCAACTTTTGAAGAGTTTTATCCTTTTTATCTCGATCAGCACAGCCATTTTTGGAACAGGGTAACTCATTTTATTGGTACAAGTATTTTTTTATTTTTAGCAATTTTAGCCATAGTAAAAACTGATATTTTAATTTTCTTTATTGGTATTTTTTCAGCATATTTTTTTGCTTGGATAGGTCATTTTTTCATTGAAAAAAATAAACCGGCAACATTTAAATACCCGTGGATGTCCTTAAAAGGAGATTTTAAATTATATTTCGAAATTTGCACAGGAAAGCAAAAGTTTAATGTCAAGAAATAAATTTAAGTTAATCTGTTATTAAGAAATTTATTTTTGTATCCTTTTGCAAAAAAAGTAATTGTAAATTATTTCACTCCTAAAAAAAGCATAAAAAAGCATAAAATAAATATGGAAATTAATCAAACAAAACAGCCAGATTTTACTTCCTTTATAGATCTTGCATCAGAACGTTTAGGTGGTGAGGCTATCAGTTGCAGTGATGATTTTTTTGCTGAAAAAGAAAATCTGTTAAAAAATGGAAGAGGCATTTTTATTGCCGACAAATATACCGACAGAGGGAAATGGATGGATGGTTGGGAATCCCGAAGAAAAAGACAGCCGGGACACGATTGGTGCATAATAAAACTTGGCGCATCGGGAATTATTAAAGGCTTTGACATTGATACAAATTTTTTTTTAGGAAACCACCCCCCCTTTGCATCCATTGAAGCTTGTTTTATTTCTTCTGATAATTCTAATACAATAGAACAATTTGAAAAAGCTGAATGGATAGAAATATTACCAAAATCTTTTTTGAATGCAGGCAGTCAAAACTTTTTTGAGATTACAAACAATAAAATATGGACTCATTTACGATTAAATATTTATCCCGATGGAGGCATAGCGCGATTAAAAGTGTATGGCACAGTTTTTAAAAATTGGGATATTATTTCAAATAATGAATTGATTGACCTTGCTGCGGCTGTTAATGGCGCAAAATCAGTAATGTGTAACGATATGTTTTTTAGTCATATGGATAATTTAATAATGCCTGGGCGTGGTTATAACATGGGAGATGGCTGGGAAACAAAACGAAATAGGACTCCTAAAAATCGTGATTGGGTAATTGTAAAACTTGCACATATTGGTGAAATTAAATCTGCATTGGTCGATACTTGTCATTTTAAAGGAAATTACCCCGATACTTGTTCCATTGAAGGAATAAACATTGGTGAATTAAATACTGATTTAAATTCCAATGATTTAATTTGGACAGAAGTATTACCATTAACCAAATTACATGCGGACCAGGAACACTTTTTCGAAAATGAAATTTTACCAACTGGGCCACTTTCTCACATTCGTTTAAATATATTTCCAGATGGAGGAATAAGCCGTTTGCGATTATTTGGCTTGGTAAGTAAATAAATTATATTTCGATCATAATTATATTCTAATTTTTGAACATTTAATGACCATAGAAGAATTAAATAATTTAAGTACGGAAAAAGCATTTGAAGAATTATTTAAGTGTTGTGGCTGCACAGTTTGGGCCCAAAATATTGTAGATTTCAGACCTTTTAATAGCAAATCTGATTTATTAAAAGTTTCAGATATGGCATGGATAAGTTGCGACATGACAGAAGGATTGGAAGCATTTTCGCACCATCCTAAAATAGGAGATTTAAAAAGTTTAGAAAAAAAATTTTCAACTACTAAAGTATGGGCTGCAGATGAGCAAGCGGGAGTCGATGTAGCAACCGATAAAACACTTATTGATCTTGATATAAGCAATAAACTTTATGAAGATAAATTTGGATTTATTTTTATTGTTTGCGCTACAGGTAAAACAGCTATTGAAATGTTGGCATTGCTTAAAGCTCGTTTAATGAACGATCTAGAAGTAGAATTTAAAATAGCTATGAAAGAACAAAATAAAATTACCCATATTAGATTAGATAAATTGATACAATGAGTCAGATAACAACCCATATATTAGATACTTCATTAGGGAAACCAGCGCAAGGTGTAACAATTGTTTTGGAGCAATTTATCGATAATGAAAAATGGCAAGTACTAGGCAGTGGTGAAACAAATTCAGATGGCCGGCTTCCTAATTTAGTTTCTTCTGAAAAATTATTAAAAACAGGCCATTACCGTTTAATATTTGACACAGCGTCCTATTTTAAAACACAAGGTATTAAAGGGTTTTATCCATCCGTTACTGTTACCTTCGAATTATCTGATGAGTCGCATTACCATGTTCCTTTATTATTAAATCCTTATGGGTATTCAACTTATAGAGGGAGTTAAAATGGTCTTCTTGATTAATCTGTAAGCAAAATTGAAAAAAATAATTAATAAAATAATTTACTAACAAAAAAACCCTTAAATGCTTTCAATTATTTTAAAGGGAGTATAAAGCGAGAGCAATTAATAAAAATGAAACTATCAATTCCAAAAACAGAAAATGAATTTATCCTAAATGAATTAGGAAAAGCAAATAAAGCATTTCAAAAAATTTATTCGGGTGATAAGCCTGACAGACAGCCTGTTCATACTGTTTATGGTGGAGCAGATTTGTTTTCGTCAGATACAGCAGAAAAAATGGGACAAGCTGCTCTAAATACTTTTTTAAATAATGCGCCTAACTTTGTTGAATTTGCTAGAGCTATTGAATTAACGGGGTATAACTCATTGCCTACCGCAACTGTTGAAATAGAAAATTTAATAAAAAAAATGGATAATAGTTCGGAATCCGAACGTAAAAAAGAGATGCATTGGTTGGCTTATACCACCTATAATAAAGTAATAAATAAGCTGAAAACGGAGGCGCTAGAAGATTTTAGAATTGATTTTGAAGATGGTTTCGGCAATCGTTCCTGGGAAGAAGAAGACGCTACTGCCGAAAAGGCTGCAATAGAAGTTGCAAAAGGGATGAAGGCGAACTCTCTCCCTCCTTTTATTGGGATTCGTATTAAACCATTTACTGAAGATTTAAAAGAACGTGGTGCACGTACGCTTGACATCTTTCTTTCTACTTTATCGAAAGAAACTAATGGTAAATTACCAAATAACTTCGTTGTAATGCTCCCTAAAGTTAGTATCCCTGAGCAAATAGGCGCCCTAATAAAATTGTTTGAAACCATTGAAGCTAACACCGAAATTGAAAGTGGTGCAATTAAAATGGAAATGATGGTGGAAACAACACAGGCTGTTATTGACAAGGATGGAAAAAATCCTTTAAGGTCATTTTTAGAGGCCAGCAAAGGGAGAATGATAGCAACCGCTTTTGGCACATATGATTATACGGCTGCTTGTAATATTACAGCTAAATATCAGGATATGGGACATGCTGTTTGTGATTTTGCGCACCATTTTATGAAAGTTTCCTTAGGAGCTACAGGCATATGGCTTTCTGACGGAGCTACCAATGTAATGCCTATAGGACCGCACAGAGGGAATAATCTCACTGCAGATCAAATTGCTGAGAACAAAAGGGTGGTTTTTAATAATTGGAAAAAAGCGTATAATCACACACGTTATTCATTATGGAAAGGTTTGTATCAGGGCTGGGATCTTAATCCTGCTCAATTTCCAATGCGTTATGCCGCTGTTTATTCCTTTTTCTTGGAAAGTTATGAAGATGCTGCCAAAAGGTTGAAAGCTTTTGTAGAAAAGGCTGCAAGAGCTACATTGACTGATGATGTTTTTGATGACGCTGCTACTGGTCAAGGTTTACTTAATTATTTTTTGAGGGCTTTAAATTGTGGGGCTATTTCAACCGAAGATATTTCGGCAACAGGTTTAACAATTGAAGAGATAAGGACTCGGTCCTTTCTTAAAATATTAGACGGCAGAAGAAATAAAATATCTGCAACTTAATAAATTCTTAGAAATTAATTGTTTTGTTTGAAATTATATATCCTATTTAATTCGATTTTTTAATGATCGTATAATTCCTGTAACAATTGAATTTGTTGGTTTTAATTAAATTGCAAATTAGTAAAAATATAGAAACATGAAAACTATACACCAGTGGCTATCTGAATATGGTGAAAGCCATCAGAATAAAACGAATAAAACTATTCACTGGATTTGTGTGCCCCTTATCATGTTTAGTTTGGTAGGTCTATTGTGGTCAATTCCTAAACCGGAAATTTTTAACAAGGCTGAATTCCCTTTTAATTTTGGTGTTATTTTTATGGTTTTAGCATTGTTTTATTATATGTTTTTATCCTGGCGCTTAGCAATAGGGATGTTCTTTGTTTTATTAGGTTTACTTCTTGGCAATTTTTACCTATCAATGTTTGGAAATACTTGCTTATGTATTATTTCCATTATTATTTTTGTAATTGCATGGGTGGGGCAGTTTATTGGTCATAACATTGAAGGGAAAAAACCCTCTTTTTTAAAAGACCTGCTGTTTTTATTGATAGGGCCTTTATGGCTTTTAAGTTTTATTTATAAAAAATTAAATATCCCATTTTAAATTGGTTTCTATGCGATTGTTTTTATTTGGTTTTATTTTATTTTCTTTTTCAATGAATGCACAAATGCTTCAGATACAAAATCCGCTAAGGTTTTTATCCTTAGGCGACTCATATACAATTGGCCAAAATGTTCCTGCTAATAAAACATGGCCAGCTCAATTAAAAGATTCATTATTATCAAGAGGTTATATTTTAGATACCAGCCAAATTATTGCAACTACAGGATGGACTACCAATAACTTAATTAATGCTATAGATAATCAAGGGCTCGAAAATAAAAACTTTAATCTAGTTTCATTATTAATAGGTGTTAATAATCAATACCAGGGGATTTCATTAAATCAATTTAATATAGAATTCCCTCAACTTATTGATTCAGCTATTCGGTATGCTGGTGGAGATAAAAATCGTGTTTTTATTCTTTCGATACCAGATTACGCCTTTACACCTTTTGGACAAGCAGGCGGAAATGCGGCACAAATAAGCTTGCAAATTGACCAATATAATGCCATCAGCAAAAATTTTGCGGATAATTTAAATATAAAATATTTTGATATTACCCCAATTTCTAGGCAGGGTTTAATACAAACGGACTTGGTTGCTAATGATGGCTTACATCCTTCTGAAAAGCAATATGGAATGTGGGTTGAGTTAATGCTTCAATATATTGACAGTATTAATATAATTACAATTGAAGTTTTGGCAAATAAAGATACAGGACTTAAGATTTTTCCTAACCCCGTTAAGGATTTTATTTATTTCGACCTTCCTATGAAAGAGATACCTGCTTCATTTGAAGTCAAACTTTTTTCAATGGAAGGGAAATTTATAAAGTCTGAAATTTTAACTGAAAGCAAACAGAAGCTATTAGTTAAAAACCTAAATAATGGATTTTATTTATTAAATATTTCGAACAAAAATGGTGTTAATATGAATTTAAAAATTTCTAAAGTCGAATGATATTTTGTAAAAAAAAAATAATTCAATGGTGTAAAAAAAAACTGTTCCCACTGTTCTGTATCTTTTTTCTTTTCCTAAATAATATAAATATTGCAAACTCACAGTCAAGTTTGCTGTCAGACCAAGAGCAGAAATTAAATATACTCACATGGAATCTTTATATGCGCCCTCGTACAGTTTTTAAAAATGGCCAGGTGTCTAGAGCCTATGCTATTGTTGAACAGCTGAAAAATAAAAATTATGATGTAATTCTATTTTAAGAAGAGTTTGACAA